>ERZ777003.448-NODE-448-length-80856-cov-17.446603_pt1 | contig 80856 bp, 60 predicted proteins | sample MGYA00374956_ERZ777003 | MGnify/ENA primary metagenome ERZ777003 (study PRJEB29302, sample SAMN06268252) | bioreactor metagenome | isolation source: Joint BioEnergy Institute, California, USA | place: USA:Joint BioEnergy Institute, California, USA | collected...
GTCGAGCCAGCGCGACGACATCCCACCGAGCGCTTCCTGATCGCCGGCGCACAATATCCGAGCGACTTCCCCTGGACCGAGAACGTTTTCTTTCTCGACCACCTACCGCCCGCGGAGCATGCCGCGTTCTTCTCGTCGTGCCGGCTCACTCTCAATGTCACTCGCGCTGCCATGGCCCGCATGGGCTGGTGTCCTTCGGGGCGATTGTTCGAGGCAGCCGCCTGCGGCGCTGCGATTCTGTCAGACGAATGGCCAGGGATCGATGAGTTCTACACCCGTGATCGCGAGATCCTGATCGCACGAGATACTCAGGGCGCGTTGAGCGCGCTCAGTGCATCTGATGCGCAGCTGCGTCGTGTGGCCCATCTAGCACGCGAGCGCACATTGGACGAGCACACCTGTCATCACCGCGCGCACGCACTCTGCATGCTGCTCGAGCGTGCCAGCGTTACCTCGCTTCGTCGTGCGCAGCCAACCACGCAGGCAAGCTCGAGGTATTGATCATGTGGGGCATCATTCCGGCAGCGGGTCGTGGCAGCAGAATTCAACCGCTCGCGTTCTCGAAGGAGCTGCTCCCCGTCGGGGGCCACACGCCGGATGACACACAGCGTCCTCGCGCCGTGAGTGAGTACTTGGTCGAACGCCTCATTCGCGGCGGTGCAGATCGAATCTGCTTCGTCATCAGTGCCGACAAGTGCGACATTCTCGAGTACTTCGGCGGTCGCTTTGCCTCCGCCGACCTCGTGTACGCCGTGCAGGCCCGGCCTGCAGGTCTGTGCGATGCAATTTTCCGGGCCCACCCCCTCATCGATACAGGCGATACCGTTGCGGTCGGTTTACCCGACACCGTCTGGTTTCCACAGTCCGCGCTGGCGACCCTCCCGGACGAGGTGCTGTCATTTCTACTGTTCCCAGTCGATCGTCCAGAGCATTTCGACGCTGTCCTGCTCGACGAGCACGGCAGCGTCCTCGAGATCCGCGTCAAGCAGGCGGAGCCCGGCAGCCCTTGGATCTGGGGCGCATTCAAGATGCCGGGATCGACTTTCCATGCGCTCCGCGAGCTCTGGTACGAACGTCGCTGCGCGGACGAATACTTCGGCACACTCATCAACGCCTATCTTGCGCAGGGCGGCTCTGCGCGCGGGATCAAGGCTGGCACTGCTTACATCGATGTCGGAACTCTGGACGGCTATCGCGCCGCGATGACGATGCTGAGTGGAGGACATGAGCAGCCGGCGCACGACTCCGTGATCCGCGATGGCGCGCAACGCGCGTCTTGAATTCTTACGCTCGAGGTCAGCACCGCACCGGAGCAACGATGATCGAAGCTGCAATGATATGGAACGAGCCCAACAACAAGTCTCATTGGGATCCGCAGATCGATCCAGATTGGACTCGCTTCGCCGAGATGGCAATCCTTGCAGCACAAGCGATGCGCGCCGAGCGCCCCGACCTGCCACGTGTGCTCGGCGGCATTTCACCCATCGACCCCGGTTTCATCTCGAATCTGGCAGCACGCGGTGTGCTCGAGCACATGGACGTTCTTGCCGTGCACGGCTTTCCACTTGATTGGAATCTGTGGCAGATCGATGAGTGGCCGTGCAAGCTCGACGAGATTCGCGCCGTGAGCATGAAACCTTTGTGGGTGACCGAAGTGGGCGTATCCAGCTTCGGCTCCGAGGAAGTGCAAGCGTGGGGGCTCGAGCGCACGGCGGAGCTACTCATTGGCAGAACGCCTCGTATCCATTGGTATAGCTTGTGCGACCTGCCTCGCGCGTGGGAAGCAACGACGCGTCATCGTGAGGCAGAAGGCTCGTCGTACTACCGACATTTCTACATGGGACTATTGCGGGAAGACGGCACTCCCAAACCCGCGCTCGAGCGGTTCGCCGACCGCGCCTCTGCCATGGGTATCTGCCAGTGGTTCCATTTCGAAGATCACCGGCTCGATGAGGCTGTCGCTTGGCTCGAGAGACTCGGTGTGCGCCACGTGCGCACCGGACTGTCTTGGGCCGACAGCTATCGGCCCCATGCGCTCGCTTGGTTCGATCGCCAGATGCAGGCGCTGCGCGATTTCGAGGTCACGATCACGTTCTGCTTCACGCCTGAGCACCTCGGCGTTGTGCCGCATCACACGAGCGCGCCCCAGGATCCCAATCACTTTGCCGAATTCTGCGCACGGATGATTGCGCGCTACGCGTCCGCATCGACAAGCCGATCGACCCGCGCAGAGGAGAAGCTTCAATGAGCCGCGCAATTCTCATCGTGCTCGATTCCTTCGGAGTCGGAGGCGCTCCCGATGCTGCGTCATTCGGCGATCTCGGCAGCGACACGCTGAGACATATCGCCGAGCGATGCGCCAGCGGCGATGCCGATTGCGCCGGCGTTCGACACGGATCGCTTCACGTGCCGAATCTGCGCGCGGTCGGCCTAGGTGAATGCTGTCGAAGCGCAACAGGGTGCATTCCGCCCGCGTTGGCGACGAATGCCTGGACGCGGGGAGCAGCAGGAAGCGCTACCGAGCTCTCGACAGGGAAAGACTCTCAATCAGGCCATTGGGAAATCGCTGGTGTGCCAGTCGACTTCGAATGGACATACTTCCCCGATACCGAGCCCTCCTTTCCCGCCGAGCTCATCGGCACGCTTTGCGCTCGCGCGGATCTGCCCGGCATCCTTGGCAACAAGCATGCCTCGGGTATTGCGATTCTCGACGAGTTGGGCGAAGCGCATCTGCGCACGGGAAAACCAATCTGTTACACCTCCGCAGACAGCGTCTTCCAGATTGCGGCACACGAGGAGCACTTCGGGCTCGAGCGGCTGTATCGCGTCTGCGAAGCCGCACGCGCTCTATTGGATCCACTCAAAGTTGGCCGTGTGATCGCGCGACCGTTCGTCGGTACGCGCGCTGGCGATTTCTCGCGTACCCTCAACCGCCGCGACTATGGCGTGGTGCCACCTCCCGCAACACTGCTCCATCGCGCCGAAAAGGCAGGCCGCGATGTCGTCTCGCTCGGCAAGATCGGCGATCTGTTCTGCCATACCGCCACCGGACGCGAGCTCAAAGCCGCAGACAACGACGGTATCGTCGATCAGATGCTGCAGATGCTGCAGCGTCTAGAGGAAGGCGGATTGCTGTTTGCAAACCTCGTCGATTTCGACACGCTCTACGGCCATCGCCGCGATCCGATTGGATATGCCGCCGCGATCGAAGCCTTCGACACGCGCTTACCCGAGCTTTTCGCCAACATGCGCAGCGACGATCTCGCTGTCATCACAGGCGATCACGGCTGCGATCCGACTTGGCGGGGCACGGATCACACCCGTGAGCGCGTTCCTGTCATGGCCTTCGGCACACATGTCGCGCGACAGTCGCTCGGGTCCCGCAGCTCGTTCGCCGACATCGGCGCCACGATCGCGCGACATCTCGGGTTGCCGCCTCCTTCACACGGCATCCCATTCCGCATCCCGCTGTGACACCCGACCCTTGGAAAGCAGCCATGCTGCGCGGCGACTTCGCGCAAGCGTGGTCGATCAGCGATCGCGTCTTGCGCGAGCGCCTTGCCCGGGAGGAATCGTGCCGGCACTGGCCCCGTCACCTGCAGTTCATCTGGCGCGGCACTTCGTTACGGAATCGGCGCGTGCTGGTGCGCTGTTATCACGGCCTCGGAGACACGATCCAGTTCATACGCTTGCTCGCCCAGCTGCACGATCACGCCCGACACACGATCGTCTGGGCGCAGCCCGCGCTGCTCGAGCTTCTCCAATCGGCATCCGGCATCGATGTCATTCTGCCCTTGCACGACGGAGCACCCGGCTGTGCTTACGATGTCGACATCGAGCTGATGGAGCTACTGCACTACTTTCGTCTGACCACGCAGACGATCCCCAAACGAGTTCCTTATCTACTCGAATCGCTTCCCCGCCGTAGGCTCGAGCCGCTCGATGCGCTACACGTCGGGCTGGCGTGGAACAGCGGCACTTGGAATCCCGACCGGTCCCTCGACCCCGATGCTGGCGCACTGCTGCGCAGCGTTTGCGGCGTTCGCTGGTACTCGTTGCAATACCAGTCGCCCGATCCACCCGTTCCCGCTGTGTCACTGGTCGACGCTGACATCGCCATCACAGCCAAGCGCATGCTTGCGCTCGACCTGGTTCTCTCCGTCGATACCTACACTGCACATCTTGCCGGCGCGCTCGCCTTGCCGGTGTGGACCTTGCTCCCTTACGACTGTGATTGGCGTTGGATGTCCAACGGCGAATGCTCGCCTTGGTATCCCACGATGCGACTTTTCCGACAACCGCGACCTGGCGACTGGCCGTCTGTGGTGCGTACTGTCTGCCATCTTCTGGCGGGAGGCTGGACACCGGAGGCTGAGCCACGGCACTCGCGCGCACAGGTGGCTCCACCAGCGTAATCCACGCGCCCAGGTTCTCACCCGCGAACGCGCCGAGCACGAGCCCGAAGAATGGCTGGGGGCGCTACGTTCTCGCGTCAGCCCCAGTCCCCGTCTCCAGCCCCCAGCTCTCTAGCGCACGATACTCATTCAGCCGGTTGTACAGCGTCTTCAAGCTGATTCCGAGCACGGCGGCTGTCCGAGTCTTGTTGCCGCTGAACTGCTTCAGTGTCTCTTGAATGACGAGCCGCTCGACTTCCGAGAGCGACATGCCTGCTTTGAACGTCACTCCCTCGCAAACATGATTCTCGGGCCCCAAGCACGGCCCGTAGGTGGCGGCGCCGCGGAGATCGAGCTCGTCGTCGGCGAGGATGAAAGCCCGCTGCACGGTGTTGTAGAGCTCGCGCACGTTGCCGGGCCACGTGTGTGTGCAAGTAGATGAGCGAGTCCTGCGAAAAGAACTTTGTGGTCTGCTCCGCCTGATTCATCTGGTCCAAGAAGTGCTCGCCGAGCAGGCGCACGTCCTCTCCTCGCTCGCGCAGGCTCGGCAGGTCGATCTGGAAGACCGCCAACCGGTACAACAGATCGGTGCGCAAGTGATTGTTCGATACGGCATCGCTCAAGGAGCGGTTCGTCGCCGCCACCACTCGTGCCTGCATGGGAATATCGCGATCGCCGCCAACGCGGCGCACCGTGCGCGACTCAAGCGCACGTAGCAACTTCACTTGCATCTCGAGCGGCATTTCCGCCGCTTCGTCGAGGAACAACGTGCCGCGTCCGGCGCGCTCGAAGTATCCGGCCTGCGAGCGAACGGCGCCGGTGAAGCTACCGCGCTCGTAACCGAACAGCTCCGCTTCGACCAACGTCGCCGGGATCGCTCCGCAGTTGACGGCCACGAACGGCTCCGTCCTCCGCCCGCTCAGCTCATGAATCGTCTGTGCAGCGAGCTCCTTGCCAGTGCCGCTCTCTCCGGTCAGCAACACGCTCACGCTCGTCGGCGCCACACGCTCGATGCGTGCGAACAGATCTCTCATGGATGGATGCGCGCCGATCAGCGCACCCAGCCCACAAGAGCGATCTGACTCCAGACGTTCACACCGTGCACGCGCCGGGTGCTGCTTCAGTGAGTCCGACTGCTGATCGCTGAACAAGTCGATCGCCCCTATGACTCTCGTCTCTCTGCGTTGGTGCACGCGCTCTGCGTGCGTTCGTCGCCCACGGCTGTCGGCTGTCGCGGTTTTCGACACAACGCGACACATACCTCAGTGTTCCACTTAGCCCGTGGCCTGTAGGCTGCAAGCATCAGGGTGTAGGTCTATTGGCGAGCAGAATTCTCAGCTCACGCCGCCAGCGCTCTTCTCTTGTGCTGCCAGCAGATGATGAAAATCGGGCGACGCGACAGCCAGCGTGGATACCGGTCCCTGGGCAACGAGACGTCCATTGTGCACGACGAGCACCTCGTCGAAGCGCTCGAGCAAGTTGAGGCGATGGACGGACGAAATGACGCACGCGTCCTTGAATGCGGCGAACAGATTGTCGTACACAGTCGCCTCGGTGCATGGGTCGAGACTCGCGGTCGGCTCGTCGAGCAACACCAGGCTGCTGCCTTGAGCCGCTAGAATGCCGCGTGCAAGCGCAACGCGTGCACGTTGCCCGCCCGACCAGTTCGCCGCCCGCTCGGCGATGGATACGTTCAGCGCGTCCTGGGTGGGCGGAATGAATTCGCTCACACACGCAAGCTCGAGGGCCCGCGAATATTCGTCGCGCGAGGGCGACCCCACGAGCGGTCCGCACAGCGCCAAGTTCTCTGCCAGTGTTCCCTCGAATACTTCGGCGTCCTGCGGAATCAACGTGGCTGTAGCACGAAAGAACCTCGCCGCTTCGACCGCGGATAGAATCGCAGGCCCGTCGCTTAGATCAACGACGATGCGATCGGCTTCGTACAACCCTGCCAACAGGCGTAACAATGTGCTCTTTCCCGAGCCGCTGCCGCCGATCAATGCATAGCGCTTGCCTCGCTCGAGCGAGAGCGCGATGTGATCGAGCGTCGGTGCGCCCGTACGCGAGGCCGCGTGGGTGAACGCGAGATCCTGAATCTCCATGCGATGCCACGTCGTCGTCGCGATCGAGGACGTGCCAGCGCATACGACCTTGCTGGAGCGTATGGGATCGGCGCTCGCGTAATCGGCCCGCTGACGTGCAAACGTTTGAAAATGAGAAGCGAGGGCGGATACGACACCGCCTGCTTGCGAGGCATACTCCCATACCATGTAGAGGCTGCCGAGCATGATCGTTCCTTGCGTGCCGCCGTCCGCGGAGCGACGGCCGGCCAACCAAGCGAACAGAGCGACCAGCCCGCAACTCAAGGCCTTGCTCGAGATGTCGACCGTGCACCACTTCGCCTCATTGAGGAAGATGGCACGGCGAAGCGGCGCGAAGCATGCCTCCAGGCGACGTTGCAGAAGCTGAGCGATGGCACATGCCTGACGCAGCGCGAATAGGCTCGTGGTGTTGCTCAGCGAATCGATGAGCGTCGCCGAATAGCGCCGCTCGGCGTCGTTCTCCAAGTGAGCCAAGCGGATCATCGCGCGGTCGAAGGCGATCACGGCAATACAGATGGTCAACAAGCCCGTCATTGCGCTGATACCGACGAACGGCTCGAGCAGCCCGAGCGCACAAACCGGCCCAATGACGCGTATCGCGCTGTTGAGATAGATGAACTGATTCTGCGCGAACGCCGCAAGCGCTTGGCTGCTCTGCTGAATGCGATGTGCTGTCGCCCCAGAATGATTCGCCTCGTGCCACGACAGCGGCAAAGCGAGCAGCCGCTCGGTCAGCGTCGCTGCTACCCTGCGTCGCACGGCCAGCGCAACATTGCGTTCGAGAATCCGTCCCGGCCCGTGCAGCAGCCAGCTGGCAGCCGTCAAACCGACGATGAGGAGCAGCCAACCTCCAGCCTCACGCAAGCCATATGGCCCACGCACCTGCAGCGCGTCGATGGCGCGACCCACCACATACGGGACACCAAGCAAGACGCACTGTGCAGCGATGAGCAGCGCCATCGAGCCGATGAGCATCTTGCGTCGCCCCTCGGCCTGTCGCTACAGCTCGCCATAGAGGAAGAGAACACCGCCGTGCGCGTCAGCACTGGCTGTCACTCGCGGTTCGCCCATGCACGCCCCTGGAGGAATCATCGGCTGTCTGTTCACGCGCACTGTAGGGACGCGCTCTCGCGATGTGACCGAGCCGATCAATGCTTCGTGCCTAAGACCCGCGCTGAATGCCTGCCGCGCACAGCGCCCGCCCTCTTGGCCCCATCTCGCCGACGCGGTGCCAGTTGTGTAAACATTGACAGGCGTCGCACAGCAGTGACACCCATAAGAACGACAGGATGACGTCCGCGACCATGACTTGCACACGATGGATTGAGCCCGTAAGCCTTCGCGGCACACATTCAGCTCTCGTGCCGCTATCGCACGAACATCATGACGAGCTCGTTGAAGCAGTACGCGACGGCGAGCTATGGCGTCTTTGGTACGCCTCCGTCCCCAGCCCGGAAACGTTACGAGCGGAAATCGAGCGACGGCTCGAGCTCGCGCGCAGTGGCACCATGCTGCCGTTCACGGTGCTGGACGCCAGTGGTCGCGCGGTCGGAATGACGACCTACATGAACATCGATGCCGTCAATCGCCGCTTGGAGATCGGCTCGACGTGGTATCGCAAGAGCGTGCATCGCACGGCGATCAATACCGAATGCAAATTCTTGCTGCTCAGACATGCCTTCGAGCAGCTCGAGTGCATTGCAGTCGAATTTCGCACGCACTTCCTCAATCGCGAGAGCCGGCGCGCCATCGAACGGCTCGGCGCGAAGCTGGACGGTGTCTTGCGCAACCACCGTCGCCTCCCCGACGGCTCGCTACGAGACACATGCGTGTACAGCATCATTGCGAGTGAATGGCCGACGGTGAAGCAGCACTTGCTGTTCGAGCTCCACAGGCCGCGATAGCGCGGCTGACTTCTTGGGTCCATTAGGGCGCAACGCGCGGCGCTCGCCCGTGAGCGCCAATGCTCTAGAAGGCAATCGCCTACGACCGCTCGGATCCTTGCCTACCTTCTTCCGTGCCGGTCGCTGATCCGCGATCAGGGGCGCAGCTGCAAGGATTCACGTTGGCTGCCGCAGCTCACTTCCAGCACTCGCGTGCAACTTTCGTGGTACGCGCGTCGTTGTGTTGATGTTCTGAACGATCCGACTGCCGCCGCGCCGCAATCGACCGGCAAGCGGACGAGCCGCTCGCTCATTCTGCTGCCACGTTAGGAGCACGACATGGCCAACCGCGAACGAACCCTTGGCTCCGGCAAGCCCGGAATCACCGAGCGTATCAAGCAGGACGGGCGCGAAAAGATAGAGAGCACGAAACGCTCGGCTGCTGACCGGATCGAGCAGCTCGCACGAGTGCTCACACGTGCAGGCGAAGAGCTCAGTCAGACTCAGCCGACAATGGCGCACTATGCCTCGCAGCTCGGCTCTGGAGTCAGCAAACTCGCCGCGCGGGTACGGGAAGGCGAGATCGACGACTTGATCGAGGATACGCGCGAGCTTGCACGCCGTAATCCAGGCTTGTTCTTGGCCGGCAGCGCTCTGCTCGGATTCGCGCTGGCGCGTTTTCTCAAGGCTTCAGGCGACGAGGCGCGCTCACCGGCCCAGTTCCCGTCGGAACGCGTGGAGGGCTACTCGCGTGGCACCGCCTATTCCGATACTGCACGCAGCGCCTCCTACGAATCGACTCAGCCCAGCTCAGATACGAGCAGCGACATGGGACCGTCCTACGCGTCGGTCGCCCCGAGTCAGCAGCAAGTGGCAGATGACCTGTCGACACATCGCCCGAATGGAGGCTGACATGGCAAGTGATTCATCCGCCGCATCTGCGAACGACGCAGAATCAGCGATGGGCCTCGTCGGTCGACTATTGCACGAGGCGACTGCGCTGCTACGTAACGAGGTCGCGCTCGCCAGAGCGGAATTCGCCGACTCCGTGAGCAACCTGAAACGAGGCGCCGGTGTCATGGCGGCGGCGGGCGCGCTGTTGCTTGCGGGCGCTCTTTCGCTGGTCGCTGCCGCGATTCTCGGTCTGGCCGAGGTCTTGGCGCCGTGGCTCGCAGCCCTGATCGTTGGAGTGGTGCTCGGTATCGTTGGTCTCGTGCTGCTGCAGGCAGCGAAAAGAAAACTCGAGCCGTCCAATCTAGCGATGCAGCGTACGCAGCACGCCTTGCGTCGAGATGCCGAGCTGGTCGCAAGGAGAACATAGATGTGCGCGAGGCCTTCAGAGCGCAGTGAGAGCACCCGGACCGCCGAGGAGCTCGCAAGAAGAGCTGACGCGATCCGCGCTGACATGAAGCGCACCCTGGACGCCTTAGAGCGCAAGCTCGCCCCGGAACGCCTCTTCGACCGTCCCCTGAGCCTTCTCACCGAGCGCGGTCGCGACCTTCGACAGACGATAGGAGCCGTCATGAGACGCAACCCATTACCAATCGCATTGACTCTCGCAGGCATCACCTGGCTCGCCATCGCGAGTTACAACAGGCGTCAACCACCTGGACAAGATCTGCCGTCGCGCCTTGCTTACTCCGGCGTCGGTCAGAAGCTGCAAACCGGGGCGTCACGCGTGCGCGAACGACTGCAATCGGCGCGCACGGCCGTACGTGAGCGGCTGCGATCGAGGCGAAAAGGCAACGGGGAGCTCGAGGAGCTTGAGGCAGAAACCGAGACGGATCGTGAGCGCGCACATCTTGCTGAACAGTGGCACTCGACGCGCGCGAGCGCTCGAGCTCGCGCACAGCAAGCACAAGATCGTTTTCAAACGATGATCGAAGAGAACCCGCTCATGGTCGGTGCGCTTGCAGTGGCCATCGGGGCGATCATTGGCACACTCATTCCGGCAACGCAGTATGAGCACCGCAAGCTCGGACGCGCGCGCGAACGCGCTTTGACCAAGGCCCAGGAGCTCGGCGAGCAACGGTACGAAGAGGTACGTGAGTCATTGCAATCATCGGGCGCGCATCAAGATTCTGAGTCACCCCTAGCCGGCAGAGCATAGAGCGTCACCCCTAGCCGGCAGAGCATAGAGCCGAACACGCCTTCTCCCGACTGCAGGGGCACGACGTGCCCCTTTATCTTCTTGTTGTCGAGTCCGTCTCCCACGGTCGTCGCGTCCGTCATCCCCATTGTTGAAGCAACTTTCGGTACCATACGCCACACGCAGGCGTGTCTCGTCAACAACAAGAAGCCGAAGAGAAGTAGATGCATCGACTCATGGGGATTCTCGTCACGTGCCCATTCGGGCTTGCGATAGCCGGCGGTGTCTTCACGCTCAACGAACAAGAGTACTTCGAGCGGCCCGGCATCGACGTCATGCTGGGGCAGGACTATTATCCTGAGGGGCATCAAGGCGGGCTTACCATCATCATGCACGATGAGCGCATCGCCGCGAATGGCGATGTGCGCCTGGAGCCCGCTCCCGGCCAATGGTCGCCCGTTCCGCAATCCGACCAACGCACGGTCGATCGGGCAGCACAGCAGATATCGGTTCGACTGGCCTATCCTGACCCGGACCGCGATCGCAAGGGCTTCAATCCGATCGTCTATCCTGAGTTGCAGCTCTCATACACAGTGCGCGCCATCGCCGACGGCGAGGCAGTGCGTGTGATCGTGGACTTGGACGAGCCGCTGCCTGCTCGGTGGGTCGGTAAAGTAGGCTTCAATCTCGAGCTTTTCCCTGGCTTGCTCTTCGGGCGCTCCTTCCAGCTGGGATCCACTGAGGGCGTGTTCCCGCGCCAACCGACAGGTCCCGGCCGCTTCGATGACGAAGGTGCTTATGAGCTTGAACCGCTCGCGCGCGGCAAGCGGCTCGAGATCGCCCCCGAGACAGAGCTCTATCATCTCACGATCGAAGCCGTGAACGGCGGCGAGTTGGAGCTGCACGACGGTCGCGGCAACCACAACAACGGCTGGTTTGTGGTGCGCGCGCTCATTCCGGCCGACGCGACCCGTGGGGCGATCGAATGGCGCATCACCCCGCACGCCAACGAAGGCTGGCTGCGCAAGCCCGTCGTGCAAGTCTCGCAAGTGGGCTATCACCCGGAGCAGCCCAAGCAGGTGATTGTCGAGCTCGATCCGCGCGACTCTCAACGCGAGAACATCGTGCTGCAGCGTATTGGCTTGCATGGCGAAGCGGTCACCGTCATCGATCGCCTGCCGGACGAATGGGGTCGCTTCCTGCGCTATCAATACGCCCGTCTTGATTTCTCACACGTCAAGACACCCGGTCTGTACATCGTCAAGTACGGCACTCACAAGTCACATGTCTTCCGCATTCACCATGACGTGTTCAAGCGCCATGTCTGGCAGCCGACGCTCGAGTACTTTCTGCCTGCGCAAATGTGTCATATGCGAGTCAACGAAAAATATCGGCTGTGGCATGGCGCCTGCCACCTGGACGATGCCCGCATGGCCCCAGTGTCGCACAATCATTTCGACGGCTACGTCCAAGGACCCTCGACGTTGACGAAGTACCAACCGGGCGAGCCCGTCCCCGGATTGAATCGCGGCGGTTGGCACGATGCCGGAGATTGGGATCTTCGCATCGAATCGCAGGCGGATACGATCCACGGTCTCGCGCTCGCCTGGGAGTTGTTTCAGCTTGACTACGACAACACGACCATCGATCAAGAAAATCTCGTGACCGAAATCCGCCGGCCCGACGGCAAGCCTGACGTGCTGCAACAGATCGAGCACGGCGTCTTGAGCGTCGTCGGCGGCTACCGTGCGCTGGGACGGCTCTATCGCGGCATCATCGAGCCGACGTTACGCCAGTATGTCTTTCTGGGCGACGGTGCCCATATCACGGATAACGTCGTGTTCGACCCGCGCAAGATGCCCGAGAGCACGGCGCCTCCCGTTGGATTACCAGGTGCGCCCGACGATCGCTGGGTCTTCACGGAAGAGAACCCTCGGCGCGAGCTACAGACTGCCGCTGCACTTGCCGCGGCGTCGCGCGCTCTGCGTGGATACAACGATGCGTTGAGCGAGGAATGCTTGCAGGTCGCTTTGCAGATATGGGAACGCACCGAGCCGAGCAACCCGGCGTTCGCGATCGGTGCCGCCGCGGAGCTCCTCATCACCACTCGAGATGGGAAATACGCCAAGTTCCTGCGTGAGCATCAGCAGCTCATCTCCGAGCGCATCGAGCAAGTCGGCTGGCTCGTCGGCCGCACAGTGCCCCTCGTGAACGATCGCGGTTACACGGAAACACTGCGCAATGCAGTACGCGCCTATCGCCGAAAGGTCGATACGCTCGCAAGACAGACGCCTTACGGCGTCCCCTATACACCCGATATCTGGGGCGCCGGCTGGTCCATTCAGCGATTCGGCGTCGATCAGTGGATGCTCCATCTGGCTTTCCCGGATCTCTTTCCGAACACCTATGCGCTGCATGCGCTGAGCTTCATCCTCGGCGTGCATCCTGGCTCAAACACGGCTTCATTCGTGTCCGGCGTAGGCGCTCATTCGCTTACGACCGCGTACGGCTTCAATCGCGCCGACTGGTCGTACATACCTGGCGGCAGCGCCTCAGGGACCGCTCTGATCCGCCCCGACTTCCCGGAGCTCAAACATTGGCCATTCTTGTGGCAACAGACCGAGTACGTGCTCGGTCGCGGCACTACCGATTATCTATTGCTCGTGCTCGCGGCTGATCGAATATTGAACAATGAAAGAGACTCTGCGGTCGTCGGCGCAGAGTAAAGCCGAGCTCTGCTACCATGCACCCATGACCACATTCATTCTCATGGGCGTCGCCGGCTCGGGGAAGACGACAGTAGGCAAACGCGTCGCTGCCGAGCTCAACTTGCCGTTCTACGAAGGGGATGACTATCACCCCTCGGAGAACGTCGCCAAGATGTCCTCAGGTATCCCGCTCACCGATGAGGATCGTGTGCCATGGATCGACGCGCTGGTGCATGCGTTGAATGAGAACCAGTCTTCTGGCGCGATCGTGGCATGCTCTGCACTGTCGCGCTTCGTGCGCGATCGAATTCGTGCTGGTCTGCGTGGAGCGGTGCACTTTATCTGGCTCTCAGGACGGCCGGAGGTGATTGAGGCACGTCTGCGCCGACGCGGCGGGCACTACATGAAGGCGAACATGCTCGCAAGCCAGCTTGCGGCTCTCCAAGAGCCGAGCACTGCTCACCGAGTGAGCATCGAACAGCCCATCGAGCAAGTGACCGCAGAGGTCCTGGCCATTGTCCGGAGGCTGCAGACGGAAGGCTCGAGTCGATTCACCGCTTAGTGTCTAGAGACTGCGCCGTTCTTCCTGGCGCAGGGTGTTGTAGATGTCCGTGGCAGCAATCGCTGCGTGACCGGTCGCGACGCAGATCTGATTGAGCTCATTCACCACATCGCCGGCCGCATACAACCCCGGGACTTTCGTGCGCTGGTGATCGTCCGTCTTTACGTAGCCGAGCTCGTTGCATTCGGCTCCCAGCGCGGCGGCCAATTGCGAGCGCACCTCACTACCGAGCGCCGGATACAGCACGTCCATCGCCAACTCGCGCCCATCCGCAAGCACGGCGTAGAGTGTCTCGCCTTCGGCACGCACATCGTTGACAGGCTCGGGAATGTACTCGATGCCGGCCAGTGAGAGCTTGTCTAAGTCCTCTCTCGTCAGCGACTGCTCAGGGCTGGGTACCGTCAGGATGGTCAACTGCGACGTGAACGAACGCAGGAACAGCGCCTTGGCTGCAGCTCGCTTCGGGGGGCCAAGCACATGAACGTTCTTGCCGATTACCTCGTAGCCGTCGCATACGGGACATAAGCGCACGTGTCCCTTACGAATGAGCTCGAACAAGTTCGGAAGTGCGGGTTGCTCGTCCTCGATGCCGGTCGCGAGCAACACCTTGCGCGCGACGATGTCACCGACGCTCGTGTGGGCTTCGAAATCCCCGCTTTCACGCCTGTGCAAAGTGTGCACGTTGCCGCGCAGCACCTGGCCGCCATAACGATGCACCTGTTGCCTCAAGCGCTCGAGCAGCTCGTGGCCCGGCACGCCGTCCGGAAAGCCAGGATAATTATGAGAACGAGGGATGAGTATCGCGCGGCTTCCACCCCGATCGACAATGGCGACCTTCAGTCGATAACGGAGCAGGTACACGGCAGATGTAAGCCCGGCTGGACCGCCGCCGATGATGAGACAATCGAGCGGCGGCTCGGAATCACCCGGGGGATCATGACGCGCGTTCATGGTATGGGTCGTCTCGCGAGCCGCGTGCTAACGCTCCGAAACGCCGCGCCGGGCTCGAAGTTTCAGCCGCATAGCTGCAACGCTGTAGGCGAAAGACTGAAGGCGCTGCGGCCACCTCAGAGCTGGTCGTGGCCCGGGCGAGCGATCGGAGTATGCTTCCCGAGCGGCCGAAGTGTCGCAATTCCGAGCGCGGGCGAGGGTACCCAGCCCGTTCATCTACAATTCATCCGACGCAGCCAACGATCGGGTGTGGATCAGAGGACAGCACGGTGAGCGCCGATATCTCAAGGTCAATCGGTCACTCGGTGCCGAGATGGGCGCTGCTGCTATGGATCGTCCTCGTCGGCGGCCGCGCAGAGGCCGTGACCGAGGAGGTCGTCATCGACCCCCCGGGCCGCGTCGCGCGCCTGAGTCACACCGATGGCGAAGTCATCATCGCCCCTGCCGGCACTGAAGAGTGGGCTGAGTCGATCCTCAATCGCCCGCTCACCAGCGGCGATCGGCTGTGGACGGAATCCGGCGCACGGGCCGAGTTGCAGATAGGCTCTGCAGCGGTCTATCTCGACGAGCGCACGAGCTTCGGCTTCATCGAGCTTGACGACGACGTCATCCACATGAGCCTCACACAAGGCTCGGCCACTTTCCGCGTGCGACGTCTTTCGGAAAGCGAATCTGTCCAGATCGAGACGCCCAACGTCGCCGTGGCGCTGCGTGAGCCGGGGGAATACCACATCGAAGTGGACGCGCAGACCGATCAGACTATTGTAAAGACCCGTCACGGCGTCGCCGATGTCTTCGGCGATGGGACGACGCATATCGTGCGCGCTAATGTGCGCGGCATCTTCACCGGTCTCGAGCCGCTCAGCGTGCGAACCGAGCCGCTCGCGCCACGCACCGCGTTCGAAAGCTGGGCGAACGAGCGGGAGCGTCGCGAGAGCGAATCCAGATCGGCCGAATATGTCTCGCGGGATGTCGTCGGTTACGAAGACCTCGACGAGCACGGCGATTGGGTTCACGAGCCCGACTTCGGCTATGCCTGGCGCCCACGCACAGTCGCATACGACTGGGTGCCGTATCGAGACGGACGTTGGATCTGGGTGGCACCGTGGGGCTGGACGTGGGTGGATCACTCACCGTGGGGGTTCGCGCCATTTCACTACGGACGTTGGGCGCTCGTGCGTGAGCGCTGGTGCTGGGTGCCCGGCCCGCGTCACTATCGACCGATCTACGCGCCTGCGCTGGTTGGCTGGATCGGCCGCCCGCACATCGGCGTGTCCCTCTCCTTCGGTAGCGGCATCGGCTGGTTTCCGCTCGGCCCGCGCGAAATCTACGTTCCTTGGTATCGCCATTCGCCGCGTTACATTCGACATGTCAACGCATCGAATACGATCATCGTCAACAACACGTACATCAGGAACGTCTACTCCGGCCGATACCGCGATTTCGAGTACCGTTACCGCGCGCATCCACGCGCGATCACCGCGACCGCACCGGATCACTTCATCGGCGGGCGCCCGGTGCTCGGACGCATCATGCGTGTCGACGCACACGATCTGGGCCGCTGGCAACTCTCGCATCGGCCACCGAGCCTGACACCTGATCGTGCGAGCCTGCTCGCAGGCTCGGCGCGGACGCCGCCCCTCTTGCGCGGCGCGCACAATCGACTTACACCGCGTCGCTCGTTCGATGCCGAGCGGCAGCGGATCGAGACTGACAGCGGACGTACGATCGGGCGCACCCATCCGCATCGCACTCGGCCCAAAGACGTGGGCGACTTCAATCCCCGCGGCCAGAATTTGCGCCTCCGCGCTCGTGACGACGCAATCGGCCGATCTGCATCGCGACCAGAGCGAATCGAGCCCATGCCCGTGCGCAGCAATGTGCAACGACCCTCGAGCTCGGTCGCTACCCGCGACGTACTCGAGCGCGGCCGGCGCCGCGATCACATGCTTCGCGAGCGGGGGCTCGGCGAGCCGCCACGGTCGCACGTTCGAGTCGAGCGTCCACACACAAGCGAGCGACGTCGTGCTAACCCAACGAACCCAACGCTGCATGCACAGCGTGAGCACAACCCGCCGGCACCCACAGCGCCCGATACACGCAACCGTATCGGGACATCGCGAAACACTTCATCCATCGCCGCGCCGCGCAGCATCGACTCTGGAAGAAGCACGCTTACACCGCACGCTAGCTCGCCATCCCGTGGCGAGTCCCGTGTTCGTCCAAGCGCACCGTCCAACCGCACTTCGAGCCCATCGCGCGCACATGCGCCCCCTCGAGCCAGCGGCCGTCCGTCATCGATGACCCATGGAGGCTTTCGACACCGCTGAGCGGTGTCGGAGCTCGTGCCAAAGCACCGCCTCCATTCCCCATTCCTTGTCCCCAGCCTCCCTCAAGCCATCCGGCTGTCTTATGCTGCGCTCTCCAGCGCTTCGACGAGACACGCGCACATCTCACCAACTTTGGCGCATGCTCATGTGGAGCTTTAGCCGGCGTTGGTGATCTCGGACATCTGCAAGCTCGCGAGAGGTTAAGCACTCATGAATGGGGCCGATCGACGTTCCTTCTTGCAGCAAGCCGCGCTAGCGGGACTGCTGTCAACGATGTCGACGGCAGCCTTTGGACAAGCAGCCTCCGCAAGAGTGAAGGTCGAGAAAGCTCGGGTCAGACCGCTGGGGCAAACGATTGCTACAAGCCCCATTGTCTAGGCGTTGGCGGCAGCTGCTCCTGCATGCGTAGGGGTCTGTTCGATGACAAGCTCGCTGCCTAGATTGCTCCGCGAGATCTCCGTGGCGACGAGCACGATCGAGCAACGACGTTAAGACACAGCTGCAGTCACGCGTTCGCTTTCGAGCGCTGGCGCCGGTGGAAGGCCGGTGACCTCGAGAATCTCCTTTTCGTCAAGCGTCTCGCGCGCCAGTAACGCTTCGACGAGCGCGTCCAATTGTTTGCGATGCTTACGTAAGAGAGCCTTCGCCTCTTCGTAACTCTCGTTGATGATGCGCAATATCTCCGCATCTACCAGGCGTGCAGTCTCTTCGCTGAAGTATTTCCCGACGGCGGGGCCGGCATCACCTAGATAAGGATTCGGACGCGGCGCCAGCTGTACCATGCCGAGCTTGTCGCTCATGCCCCAGCGCGTGACCATGTTACGCGCGAGGTTGGTTGCTTGCTCGATGTCGTTTTCCGCACCCGTCGTCCTCGTGCCGTAAACGATCTCCTCTGCGGCGCGTCCGCCGAGCATGCCGATGATGCGGGCGCGCAAGTATGCTTCTGGATAGTTGTATCGATCCGTTGGCGGCCGTTGATAGGTCACACCGAGCGCCTGACCGCGCGGCACGATCGTGACTCGGTGCACGGGATCCGCGCCAGGAACGACCAGCCCCAGAATGGCATGTCCGGCTTCATGGTACGCGATACGTTCACGGTCCTCCTGGCTCAACAGCAGCGGCCGTTCTGGCCCGAGCACGATTTTCTCCAACGAATCGAGGAAATCCGCGTGCGCGACCTTGTCTCGGTTGCGACGTGCGGCGAGCAACGCAGCCTCGTTCACGAGATTCTTCAGATCGGCTCCCGAGAAGCCCGGCGTGGCACCGGCGATATCCGCCAAGCTCACGTCCTCGTCTAGCGGCACCTTGCGCGTATGAACTTTGAGAATGGCTTCCCGACCGGCCTTATCGGGCAGATTGAGCACCACACGGCGGTCGAAACGGCCAGGCCGTAATAAAGCCTTGTCGAGCACATCAGGCTGGTTGGTCGCCGCCAGCACGATCACCCCCTCGCGGCCAGTGAACCCATCCATCTCGGTCAGGATCTGGTTTAGCGTCTGCTCCTGCTCGCTCGCACCGCCGATCGCAACTTGTCCACGGGCGCGTCCTACCGAGTCGATCTCGTCGATGAAAATGATCGACGGTGCGTGCTTACGCGCTTCGCGGAATAGGTCGCGCACCCGAGCTGCGCCAACACCCACGATCATTTCGACGAACTCGGACGCGCTCATCGAGAAAAACGGCACGCCGGCCTCGCCCGCAACTGCTTTGGCAAGCAAGGTCTTGCCGGTTCCTGGCGGCCCCACGAGCAAGACACCCTTCGGGGCCGTTCCCCCGAGCCTGGTGTATTTCTCGGGATCTTTCAGGAAATCGACGATCTCGACGAGCTCGTTCTCCGCTTCGTCGATGCCAGCGACATCGTCGAAGGTCACCTTTGTATCCGCCTCCTGGTCGTAGCGGCGCGCCTTCGCCTTGCCCATCCCCATCAAGGCACCGCCGAAGCCGCCGGCTTGCTGCGCGCGACGGAACAGCCACACGTAGAACCCTATGATCAAGAGCGCCGGACCGAAACCGAACAGAAGAGTCATCCATGGATTGCCCTCCTGAATCGGTTTCGCGCTGATCTCGACACCGTGGTCGATCAAGAACTGCTCAAGCCCGGGGTCGACGAAGGCGGGTAGCTCCGTCGTGAACGTCATCGAGGTTTGCGGTTCCACCGTGCCAAAAAGTGGCGCGAACGGCTGCTCTTGCGCTCGTCTTCGGGCGCGCTCGAGTTGCTCCTGCGGCGGCCAGGTGACCGGCTTGAAAAAACGACCTTCGATGCTCGATCCCTGACTATAGATCGCCTCGACATTGCCCTGCTCGACCTGTTCCTTGAATGTCGTGTACGGAATCGTGATTGCGTCTTGCGGTGCGGGGAACAGCATCCGCATCAGGACATAGTTGAGCGCGAGAATGGCGAGGAACGTCAGCCACGTGCTGCGCGGCGGCATCGAAGGCGTCGGAGGCTGCTCCTGGGACGAGCCAAGGCGGCCACCAGCAGGCTGCCCTCGAGCAGCCTCAGAGGCATTGCGTTCCTGTCGAGTTGGCCAGCTCATCGTCCACTCCCAACCACTGAGTGTCCACGCATTGCCAATATGTGGTCGTTTGTAGCGAGTCTAAGGGGCTTACGCTGACCTGCCCAGCCAGTAGCGTACCGAGAATCTACGTGCATACCGAGCACGCCAGCCTTCCGTACCCGACACGCACCGAGCGCTCGCTAGGCATATGCGGCTCCGTTACCCTGAGACCCCAGGTGGCGGCCCTGCTTGCTGAGAACGTTTGCCATCGGTAAGGATACGAGCGGCGCTTGCACCTCCTGCAACGCCCGCGACGATTCACGAGACCAACCGCGCGATCCGCGCCGAGGGAGCCCGAAAACGATGATCACGTTGTTGCGCGAGAAGTCGCTGGAGGTTCTACATGCCGTAGGCCCGCTCATCCTGTCGATTTGCATTCTGCAGCTCACGCTGGTGCATGCGCCGCTCGAGCTGTTCTTGCAGTTCGTGCTCGGCGCGCTACTCGCTGGCATCGGCATGATTCTGTTCTTCATCGGGATCGACGTCGGCATCGTGCCGATGGGCAGATTCGTCGGTGCCGAGCTACCGAAGAAGAACTCCTTGCTGCTGCTCCTGGTCGTCGCCTTTTCGATCGGCTTTGCGACCACGGTGCCGGAGCCGGATGTGCTGGTGTTATCCGATCAAGTAGAGCGCGTATCGAACGGCGCGATTTCCGGCACGGCCGTGCTGTCTGCAATCGCACTCGGGGTAGGCGTACTGACCGCACTGGCCGCCGCTCGCATCGTTTTCGGATGGCCACTCAAGTATCTGCTCGCCGGCGCCTATGCGTTGGCGCTCCTGCTCGCATTGTTCGCCCCGCCAGAGTTCATCTCGCTCGCCTTTGACGGAGGCAGCGTGACGACCGGCGCTTTGTCAGCGCCTGTCATCATCGCGCTCGCGATCGGTGTCAGCTCGGTGCTGGCCGGTCGCTCGCCTGTAGCCGACGGATTCGGTGTGGCCGGCTTCGCATCCGTCGGTCCGATCATCACGATTCTCCTCATGGGGCTGCTGCGGTCATGATGCCCACGTGGCTGCATGAGCTCGTCACGGTCGCACGAGGCGTCATCGTCGCGGTCACGCCGCTGGTTCTGCTTTTCCTGATTTTTCAGGTCTTCTTGCTGAGGTTGCCGGTCGGCCAAATCGCCGAGATCCTCAAGGGAACGGTGATCGCTGCCGTAGGGCTCTTCCTGTTCCTCTTTGGAGTCAACATTGCCTTCTTGCCGTTCGGTCGAGCCGTCGGTGCCGCGCTCGGCACGCTCGATCAGACCTGGCTGATGAGCGCGATCGGTGCAGTGCTCGGATTCGTCACAGCATGGGGAGAGCCGGCCGTCCGCGTCTTGGCCGATCAGGTGGAGAATGCGTCGAGTGGCTCGATTCGACGCCACCTGGTCCTGTACACGATTTGTATCGGCGTAGCGATTTGGGTGGGGATCGGCATGCTACGCATCGCCTACGGACTCGAGCTGCTGCACCTGCTCGTTCCGGGTTACGCGATCGTGATCGTCCTGATGTGGTTCAGCAGCAAGGATTTCGTCCCTGTCGCTGCAGATGCGGGTGGCGTGGCCACGGGGCCGCTCGCCAATTCGTTTCTCTTGGCGCTGGCGTTGGGTGCATCGTCGGCCACCGGCATCGAGGATCCGGTCGTCAACGGCTTCGGTCTCGTCGCGCTCATCGCGCTGGCACCAATCATGTCCCTGATGGCAGTCGGATCCTTGGTGCAGCTGAAGACACGCCAGTAGGAGTAGCAGCCATGCTCAATCCTCGTCTGATCGTCAGCATCGTACGCAGGGGATGGGGCGATACGGTGCTTGAAGCCAGCATGAAGGCAGGCGCGCACGGCGGCACGGTGGTGTTCGGACGCGGCATCGGACGTAACGAGCAACAGCGTGTGTTCGGCATCCAGATCGAGCCCGAGAAGGAGATCGTGCTGACCGTCGTCCCTCAGGACATCGTGAACACCGTGCTCGAAGCGATCACGACAGCCGCCGAGCTCACGGTGCCTGGTCACGGACTCGCATTCGTCGTGCCGGTCGAAGCCGTTGCGGGAGTCGTCCACTTGGTGGACGACTCCCAGAAGTAAACTCTGCTCCGCATGTGCCGGAGCGCGGCAGGTCACGGTGCCGCGCTCACAACCCGATGTGCCTTAGGAGCACCGGCCCTGTCTACGGCTGATGAGTCACCGAAGCGGCGTGTGTCGTCGCACGCTCCGTGTAGCGAGCAACGAGCTTGGTGAGCTCTCGTAGCCACAGCACCGAGCTCCCGACAGCCGTGCACAATAACCAATCCCGCAGGTCCAAGGGTGCGGTCGAGAATGCCTCCTGCAGGAACGGCACATAGATAACGGCGCCCTGTAGCGCCAGAGACGTTGCAATAGCGCCCCACAACCAGCCGTTCGAGAACAAGCCTGCGAAGGCGCTTCGCTCATCCGAGCGCGCATTGAACACGTTGAACATCGAGTACAAGACAATCGTCGTGAACGCCATCGTCTGTCCGTAACGCAGATCGCCGGAGCCCTCGATGAAACCTCCTGGCAGACTTGCGTCGAGGACGAACAGCGTGCCGGCGGCCATGATCGCACCGACGAAGAAAATTCCACGCCACATACGGCCGGTGATGACACCCTCGTCTCGCGGCCGAGGCGGCCTGTTCATGACGTCCGGATCAGCAGGATCCACTCCAAGCGCGAGCGCGGGCGCGCCATCGGTCACCAGGTTGATCCAAAGAATCTGGGTAGCAAGGAGTGGCAATGAGAAGCCGTCTCCCAGCGCGACGAGACCGATCGCGTCCGCGAACAGGACGCCGAAGAACATGGTCAAAACCTCGCCGATGTTGCAAGAGAGCAAGTAGCGCAAGAACTTGCGGATGTTCGCGAAGATCGCCCGGCCCTCTTCCACGGCTGCGACGATCGTGGCGAAATTGTCGTCGGCGAGCACGATGTCCGCTGCCTCCTTCGAGACATCCGTGCCGGTGATGCCCATTGCCACGCCAATATCAGCGCTCTTGAGGGCTGGCGCATCGTTCACACCATCGCCCGTCATGGCGACAATCGCGCCTTGCTCTTGCAAGGCTCTCACGATGCGCAGCTTGTGACTCGGGTTCACGCGCGCATAAACCGATATCTCCCGGATAAGCGCAGCGAGCTCCTCGTCCGACGCGCTCTCGATTTGCGCACCGGTCACGACGCGTGCATCGCTTGCAATGCCCAGCTCTGCGGCAATGACGCTTGCCGTGATCGGGTGGTCGCCCGTGATCATCAGCGGTCGCACGCCCGCTTTCTTCGCCTGCGCGACGGCTTGCACGGCCTCCGGTCGCGGCGGATCCATCATGCCGATGAGGCCGAGAAAGACGAGGTCCGTCTCGAGACGCTCATCGACCGCTTCCTGACGGAAGGCCTCTTCGGGTATCAATCGCAGCGCCACACCGAGCGTGCGCAGTCCCTCGCTGGCGAGCGTCTCGTTCGTTCGCAGAATTTCTGCGCGCCGCTCGTCGGTCAGGGGCCTCCTCTCGCTGCCGACCTGTTCCTGCGTACAGCGGGCAAGCAAGACATCGGGCGCGCCCTTCGTGAACGCGAGCAGGCACGATGCGCGCTTGGCGTCGCGATGTACCGTGCTCATGAGCTTGCGTTCGGAGGAGAACGGGACTTCCGCGATGCGCTCGAAGCGCGCGCTCAAGATCTCGTCGCCGAAACCGGCTTTGCGTGCAGCGACGATCAATGCTCCCTCGGTCGGGTCACCCTGAACCATCCAGCGCCCGTCCCGCTCCTGAAGCACTGCGTTATTCGCGCGATCAGCAGCAGCGAGCGCTCGCAAGAACTCCTCGCGCAGAGGCCCCTCGATGGGACCGCCTCCCTCTCGCACGACCTCGCCTTCCGGCGCATAGCCCGTGCCGCCGAAGTGAATGCGCCCGCTCGCTGTGACCAGCGTCCTGACCGTCATTTCGTTCTTGGTGAGCGTCCCCGTCTTGTCGGATGCAATGACGCTGGCCGAGCCGAGCGTCTCGACGGCCGCCAAGCGCCGTACGATCGCCTTGCGCTTCGCCATGCGCTGCACACCGAGCGCGAGCACGGCCGTCACGACAGCCGGCAAGCCCTCGGGAACCGCTGCCACCGCCAGCGCGATACCGAAGATCAGGACGTTGAACAAGGCGGAAAAGCCTCGCACGTCCGCCACGAACAGAATCGTGGCAATCATGACGATTGCGATCGCCACCACCACGATGCCGAGCAACTTGCCGACGCGCGCAAGCTCCTCTTGCAGCGGAGTGGTCTCCGGAGGCGCTTGCTTCAGCATGCCCGCGATTCGGCCAAGCTGCGTGCTCATGCCGGTCGCTGTCACGACGGCGCGGCCACGGCCGTACGTCGCCATCGTGCCGCTGAACACCATGTTGACTTGATCGCCCACGCCCGGCTCACCCGTCAGCGGCTTGGTGTCCTTCGCGACGGGCAAGCTTTCACCCGTGAGCGCAGCCTCGGCCGTCTGCAATGCGGTGCTTTGCAGGAGCCGCGCGTCCGCCGGGATCGTGTCTCCCTCCTCAATGAGGATGATGTCGCCAGGTACCAGCTCTGCAGCAGGAATGCTCTGAGGTGCGCCGTCACGCACGACGGTGGCTTGTGCCGCAGACATCTGCCGTAGCGCCGCAACCGCCCGCTCTGCGCGCGCTTGCTGCACATACCCAAGGATGGCGTTGAGCAGCACGACGGCGAGAATCGCCATCGCTTCGTAGGGAAGGGTCGTCGCTCGCTCGAGCATCCAGATCGCAGCCGAGATGGCGGTTGCGATCAACAACAGAATGACGAGCACGTCCTGGAACTGCGCCAGGAACTTACGCCAGGCCGGCACTGGCGGCTCTGCGGCGAGCACGTTCGGCCCGACGCTCTCCAAACGCCGCTGTGCTTCAGCCTGTGTAAGTCCCCGTGTCGCGTCCGAACCGAGCGCGGCAACGACTTCGCTCGCGGGCACCGCGTACGGTGCTTGTTCCGGTAAGTACGACGACATCAGAAAAAGCTATCAGGTTTGAGCGTTGCTTGTCATCGGACCTCCCCGGAGGCGCACTCGGGTCGGCCACTATCACGTGCGCTCTTGAACCAGGTATCCAAGCCCCCATGTTTTTTTGGTATTTGCGTGGAGTAGTCCGCTCAACAATAACGACACAATGCAGGACTGCGCCGCGCCGAGTCCAGGTCCGCAACAAGGAGGAGGCAACATGAAGATTGCGCAAGTGGCACCCCTCATCGAGAGCGTTCCGCCCCAGTTATACGGTGGCACCGAGCGCGTTGTCGCCTATCTGACCGAAGAGCTCGTGAAGCAAGGACACGATGTGACGCTTTTTGCCACCGGCGACTCCGTGACGTCGGCACAGCTCGTCGCTTCGACCCCACGCGCGTTGCGTCTCGACCCCACTGTGAAGGACTACACACCCTACGCCGTCTTGCAGCTCGAGCACGTGCGGCAACGCGCGCACGAATTCGATATCATTCACTTCCACAGCGACTTCATGCATCTGCCGCTCGTGCGCGAGCTGGTACCGAACCGCGCCGTGACCACCATGCACGGTCGACTCGATCTGTCGGATTACAAGCCGCTCTTCGATGAGTTCACTGACGTGGCGCTCGTGTCGATCTCGAATCATCAACGCACGCCGCTGCCGCACGTCAACTGGGTCGCCACCGTGTACCACGGTCTGCCCTCGACTGTGTGTCCGTTCCAACCGAATCCGCGCGGGGACTACTTCGCGTTTCTCGGCCGAATCTCCCCGGAGAAGCGCCCGGATCGTGCCATTGAAATCACGCGTCGGGCTGGCGTGAAGCTCAAGATTGCGGCCAAAGTCGATGTCGTCGACGAGCCGTATTTCCGACGTGAGATCGAGCCCCTGCTTTCACAGCCACACGTGGAGTTCATCGGTGAGATAAACGAAGAGCAAAAAGCTGATTTTCTCGGTAATGCGCTCGGCTTATTGTTCCCCATCGATTGGCCGGAACCATTCGGGCTCGTGATGATCGAAGCGATGTCGTGCGGCACACCATGCATCGCATGGCGTGCGGGATCGGTGCCCGAGATCGTCGAGCCCCACGTCACCGGCTTCGTGGTGGATTCGATCGATGATGCAGTCGATGCGGTTCGTCGCGTGCCGTCGCTCGATCGTGCCCAGGTGCGCGCGCGCTTCGAGCAGCGATTCTCGGCAGAACGTATGGCGCGTGACTACCTGGAGGTCTATCAAAAGCTGCTGCTGCAAGAGAAGAAAAGGCGAGTTGCGTGATGCAATCCGACAGGAGTCTCCTGCAAGACTGCGAAGACACTGCCCCTCCATCCCACGTCGCGGCCCATCCATCCTTGGCGGAGTTGCGGCCGCGCACTCTCAAACACGACGACACCTTTGCCCTCTTCAATCACCACGGCGACCTGTCCGCTCGTCCGGGCAGTCCGGAGGGCCTCTACCATGAGGACATGCGCTTTCTCTCCGGCCTGCGCCTGCGCATCGCCGGCAAGATGCCCCTGCTCCTCAGCTCGACCGTTCAGAGCAATAACGCGGTACTGGACGTCGATCTCACCAACCCGGATATCTTCGCGGGCGATCGGCTCGTCCTTCCCAAGGACACGATCCACATCTCACGCATGAAGTTCTTGTGGAAAGCGGCGTGCTATGACGTCATCTCGGTGCGCAATTTTGGCAATCAGGTGGAGCGCGTCACCGTCGCTCTCGACTTCGATGCGGATTTTGCTGATCTATTCGAGATACGAGGGTTCGTGCGCCACGCCCGCGGCCGTATCGATACACATGTGAGCGAGCAAGACACAGTACGCTTCGACTATCACTCGCTCGACGGCGTTGCGCGATCGACCGTGATCTGTTTCGAGCCACGTCCGACCCGGCTGACGGAGCGCACGGCCGAGTTCGAGCTCCAGCTTGCGCCAAGACAACGACGCACCATCTTGGTGACGGTGCACTGCCGGGTGAACGACCGCCCCATCGAGCGGCGGCTCATCGTTGCTGCTCGCGCTTCACGCCGCACGCTGCGTGAGGCTGCGCGTCGCGCAGCCGCCATCGAAACCTCGAACACGCTCGCCAACGAGGTCATTTGTCGCTCCATGGCAGACATCAGCATGCTCGTGACCAGCACCGAGCATGGCCCCTACCCGTACGCGGGCGTGCCCTGGTTCTCCACAGCGTTCGGTCGAGACGGGCTACTGACCGCGCTCGAGCTGTTGTGGGTCGACCCATCTCTTGCACGCGGCGTGTTGCGCTTCTTGGCTGCTCATCAGGCGACTAGTGAAGATCCGGAACGCGATGCCGAGCCCGGCAAGATATTGCACGAAGCTCGCAAAGGCGAGCTTGCACGGCTCGGCGTAGTGCCGTTCGACCGTTACTACGGGTCGATCGATTCGACGCCGCTCTTCGTCGTCCTCGCCGGTCTCTACTGGCAGTACACCGGTGATCGCACCACGCTCGAAACGATCTGGCCGAACGTCAAGGCCGCACTCGCGTGGATCGATCAATATGGCGATTACGACGGCGACGGCTTCGTCGAATATCGACGCCGCAGCGAAGGAGGCTTGGTCAATCAAGGATGGAAAGACTCAGGCGATGCGGTGTTCCATGAGGACGGCACCTTAGCGGAGGGACCCATCGCACTCTGCGAGGTTCAAGGATACGTCTACCTGGCGCGTAAACTCGCCGCGAGGATGGCGCGCGCCGTCGGCGAGCAAGAGCTCGCCTCTAAGTTGAGGCGGCAGGCTCACGAGATACGCGAGCGCTTCGAGCGTGCGTTCTGGGACGATGAGCTCGGCATGTATGTGCTTGCGCTCGACGGTGCGAAACGGCCTTGCCGCGTCCGAACCTCGAACGCGGGACACGTGCTGTTCACCGGCATCGCCTCGAGCGCGCGTGCCGCACGCGTCGCCAAACGCCTCATGAGCCGCGAATTCTTTACCGGCTGGGGCATTCGCACTGTCGGCACACAGGAAGCACGCTACAACCCGACCTCCTATCACAACGGCTCCGTCTGGCCGCACGACAACGCGCTGATTGCCCTCGGGCTGGCGAAGTACGGGCACTCGCGTCCCGTGGCGCGCATCATGACCGCTCTGTTCGATGCCGCCGCTCACATGGATCTGCGCCGCTTGCCGGAGCTCTTCTGCGGCATGCCTCGTCGACGCGACAAAGGCCCCATCCTTTACCCGGTCGCGTGTGTTCCGCAAGCATGGGCGGCAGCCGCGCCGTTGGCATTGTTGCAGGCCTGTCTGGGACTCGAGATCGACGCCTCCGCTCGCGTCCTTCGGCTGCGCCACCCTTACCTGCCTGAGTTGCTCGAATCGGTGCGGATCGACGGTTTGCAGGTGGGCGCCTCGCGACTCGATTTACTGTTTCGCCGACATGGCGAAGACGTGGCGGTCAACGTCTTGCATCGCGAAGGCAATGCCGAGGTCGAAGTTCGCCTGTGAAGCGGCCGCTGGTCCGGCCAGCGGCAAGATTGCGGCAGGATCTGCAGCGCAGCGGATCAGTGCGCGCGTTTCTTCTTGTTCGCGTTGTGCGATTTCGATTTCGATTGCGAAGATGCACGTTGTGGCAGGCTCTTGCGCGGCACACTTGCCATGCGCTCGAGCTCGCGCTCGGTCATGGATTCGACCATTTGTCTGGATGCTCCGCGTAAGCGCGCCTTTGGGATCTCGCCGCGCTTGGCTGCGAGCGCTGCGCCGGCTGCCTTCTGCTGCTGCTTGGATCTTGCGGGCATGTCGTTGCTCCACAGTCGTCCGCTCGAGAATGCCACTGAGAGCGGGCGATCGTGCTGCGTGAAACGAGGCCGCCAGGCGGCCTTGGAGTGTCATGTCGCCGACGACGCCCGATCAGCGGGCGTCCTCTCGACGTATCTCCGCTTGCATGATCACACCCTTCTGCCAAGCATCCGCATCCGGATCGATCGGCGGGTAATCGATATCGGCTCGGTTCTGCCGAATCGCAGTGCTCGATACGCCGAAACGTTCGTCACGTTCCGCGACCATCTGCTCGTCGATCTGACCGTCCCGAGTAAAACCCATCATCAATGTCGGTGCGCCTGACGGAATCTCCTCGTGGCGATCCGTGTGCCACGTATGCCATGTCTTGCCGTATGTGGTCGCGAGCTTCTTCATGAGCTCATGCTCGGCTACCCGCGGTATCCGCGGAGCGATGAGCTGCCCCGACCGCACTTCGTACGCATGGCTATGCCACAAGTGCTTTTCTTCGGTCGGTAACGCTTCGAATAACTCACGCGAAAGAACGTATTCGACGCCGATGATCTTCGCGTCCTTCCCATTGCCGTCGAAGATCACACACTGAATTACCTTCTCACTCAGGTGGCCGCAGTAATGGTGTGCCTCCATTTGGCCGTTGAAGTCGCCATTGTAGAAATGAAAGCCATCCATGTACGTGTCCAAAGCCTGCAACGGCGTCTTGTCTTGTAACAGATCGGCTCCGGCTTCGAGCGCTCGCGTCGTCATCGTCCGCTCTCCATCTGGCACCGTGACGCTCGAATCGGACCTCTCTCCGCCGCAGGCTGCGACGTACACCGCTGCGAGACCAAGCACATATCGGCTCGTGCATACCATGATTCAGCAATACGCATCCAAAAACGAAAGTTCCGCTTCCGCGAACAGGGACTGGCACGATGCGCGTGTCCAGACCTCGCTGCAATGACACGTCAGAGAAATCTGATTGCATTCAACAACGCCGCGGCAGCACCTGAAACGTTCCATGTGCGCGAAGCGTATATAAAGGCGCCTCCGGCACATCGAACGGACGATGCGTTGCTTTCTGCTGCTACTGCTTGTCATTGCCGGTTGCAATTTCGTGCCTCGCGATGCCGCAGGCACACTCGAGCGCGCGAGAAACGTGGCTGCAGAGGACAACGCGCCCTAGAGGACTAGAGGTCCGCATGAAAAGCAGGTGCTCCTCGCGAAAGCGCGCCGACTCGAGATTTGGACGCTCGTTTATCTACTCAGCTCTGACGCTAGTGATGCGAGCCAGTTGTTTCGACGACATCTTGTCTCGGGCGTATCCGCATTGACTTTCCTGATATGCACGTGGATCGCGCAGCGCTCGCCCAATGACGTGTTTCCGTACGGCTATCACGGCGCAATTTCCACCGGCTATCTCGGTGCGTCGCTCACGTATTGGGAATGGGCTGAATGACTCGTCGACGTCCTAAGCCTGGCGGTTTCGCATGGGGCACGAGTCAAACCCTCAGAGGGGGACGAGCTCGACAAACTTTGACGAAAAGAACCCCCTGAGAATGGCTCGAATGGAAAGTAAGATTGGTGCCGGCTGAGGGACTCGAACCCCCGACCCCCTGATTACAAATCAGGCGCACTACCAACTGTGCTAAGCCGGCGCCGCGGTGAATCGGAGAGATGTCCAATAATTGTAGCCCGTCCTTGCCAGAATCGGGAGACCGGCGCCATGCTGGCCGTCTCCGTCAGGTCCAGGGCATGACTTTCTTCAGGCTTCCCCGGGACACCCTCGCAGCTCGAGGCGGGTGATCTTGCGCGGGTCGGACTGAAAAATCGAAGTGTCGATCTGCACTCCGGGCTCAGGCAGATCGACGTCGAGCCAATAGACCGAGCCCGCTCGCTTACGATCCGTTATCGTCGGTTCCAACCCAAGCGCACGTGCGTTGTCTGCCCGCCTTTGAGCCCGCTGGTAGTCCGAAAACACCCCGAGACTCAAAGTGTAGGAAGGATCGTTGCCAGGCATGAGATACACGTCGTCGATGCCGCCGCGCCTGAGAGTCTGCAGCGCCTCCTCGGCGTCGGCACGCGTGGCGATGTTCTGTACGCTGACCCAGTAGCCCACCCAGAGCTCGCCTTGCTCCACCCGCTGGCGGGGCATGAAGCCTGCGCCGCGCAATGCGGCCTGTGCCTGTGCGGCTTCTGCAAGCTCGGCGAACGGTCCGACGCTCGTACATGCGAACTCGGGCCCGCCAGCTCGCGACAATCGTTCAGCCTGCACCGACGCGTGCGATGCCTCAGGCGTCTCCTTCGCCTCTTTGTTCAATCGTTCGTCGCTGAGCGTGGATGCCTCACTCGCGAGCACGATTCGCGGCGGGGTCTCCGCCACACGTCGCGAAGGACGATCGAGCACGTTCACCTGGACATCGATGACCTGCGACCAGATGAAATACAGGACATTGGCCAGGATCAGCAGAAGACACAGTGTTCGCATGAATTGCTGACGGCTCCGAGCTCCCGGATCTGCGTAGATGCAGCGGCCGCAAGATCATACTCGTGCGGTCAGCACGGCACCAAGCCGCAGCCATGGGCTTGGTGCGCCGCGATGCTTGCGTCACGCTTAGCGGGTCGCAGACGAGCGATTCCACGTCTCCACGTCAGGCCGCTGACCCCGGCCTGGACATTACGGGGAGGGCGAGCCTGAGTGCTAGCCTTCAACGGTGGCGACGCGCGACTCGTCTGATTCTGCGAGAACTGCCAAGCCGCGCAGCACAAGGTCGGGCACGACCTCGTGCGGACCGATGAGGGGCGCAATCACATCGCTCGCCCCGCCCGTGAGCAACAGCTTGGGCGGCACGCCGAGCATGCGCTGCATCTCTGCAACTGCTCGGTCCACCAATCCTGCAAGCGCTTGCGCACAGCCTTGTCTGACTGCGGCTGCCGTATGATTCGAGAAAACAGAGTACGTGATCTCGTCGTCGCCCATTCGAGAGGCGATATCGCTCGTCGCTCGCAGTATGCTCGAGACCATCACCCGAGGTCCCGGAACGATGGAACCTCCAAGGTGACGGCCAGCAGCATCGATGCCGTCGATGGTCATTGCCGTGCCGACGCTGATCACGCAGCTTGGCCCTCGACGTAGGGTGTGAGCAGCGATGAGCGCCAGCCACCGATCGACCCCAAGCTTCTCCGGTTGGCGATACGCATTCGTCACGCCCGCAGCTTGCGCCACGGCGGTTACGAACCGGGGCTCGATCCCCCACTTCTGCCGAATCGCGGCTGCGCACGCATCCCCGATTTCGCGCCCGCCGACATTCGAAACGAGCACACGGTCAGGTGCATCGGTCGAAGTCAGCATCTCCTCGAGCAGCTGACGTCGATCGACCGTCTGGTGTGGGCGGGCAGATTGAGCAGACAGTCGTCCGTCGCGCAGCTGTGCCCATTTCAGCCGAGTGTTACCGATGTCTATGAGCAGAATCATGCGAACGTTTCGAAAGCCCCTTTATGCGATCCCGTCCATTTCAGGTGGCATCACCTCCTGCTTTCGGACGCTCACTTCCCCGGAAATGAAGCGCCTGAGCTCGCCATCGACCTCCACGAGCAGCGCGCCATCGCGATCGACGCCACTGGCTATGCCGAACACCGTCTGATCACCGTTGACGATCTTGACGCTTGCATGCTGCAGCACATCAAGCATGCGCCATTGATCGATGAAGCCATCGAACCCCTGCCGCGCGAACGATTCGAGTGCCTTGGTGAGCTCTTCGATCAGCGCAGCAATGAGCGCGTTGCGCGACGGACAGCGCTCGCGTAGCACCTCGTGGACGTCGGCGACCAGAACCGCATGATGCTTGGCAAGCTCGATACGCACATCGGCCGGCATGCGCATATTGATACCGATGCCGATGATCACATGTGCCGGACCCGCCGACTCGCCTCGCATTTCGATGAGAATTCCGCCGAGCTTGCGGCCTTGCCAGACCAAATCGTTCGGCCACTTGAGACCGATTTCCCGCGCATCGAAGCGTTCCAGCGCGCGCACGGCGGCGACACCCACTACGAGGCTCAACGCTGGGAAGCCCGGCGGTAACTCGGCGAACTGCCATGCCATTGAAAAGCAGATGCCGCTCGCAAACGGCGCGAGCCAGCTCCGTCCGCGACGCCCACGACCGGCGGTCTGCACTTCGGCCACGCACACGCGCGCGCGGCCCGGCTCTGGAGCCGCTAGGTCTCCGAGGTACCGGTTGGTCGAATCGACTGTAAGCAGCACGTCCAGCTCGATGAGCTTTGCACGCGTCTCCGGCGGCAACGAGGCAAGAACTTCCTCGCGGCTCAGCAGATCGATGGGATGCGCCATACGGTAGCCTTGTCGCGGCAATGATTCGATCTGCACACCCATCTCGCGCAATGCTTGGACGAGCTTCCATATGCCGCCGCGCGACATGCGCAGCTTGCGAGCGAGCGTTTGGCCGGAATGGAAGCCCCCGTCCGCAAGGAGCGCGACCAGTCGACGGCGACGAGCCTCGCTTTGATGAGCTCGAGAGGGAGCGTCCATCGCCTCAGCGGGGCCTTAGCAGCCAGAGCCGGTGTAGGCGGTGTTCGGTGCCCGCGCGCATGCGCTCGATGTTCGATCGATGCGTGAAGCACACGAACAGCGTCATCGCGACTCCGAAGCTCAAGAGTGGGTCGGACAGGGTGACGCCGGACACGAGTAAGAACACGACGTAGGCGACGCAAGCCAGCATGGTCGCCAGCCCGACGAACCCGCTGAGCAGCACGATGCCAAGCCAGGTAAGCAGCACCGGCACCAGCGCCATCGGCTGCAAGCCGAGCAGGACACCGACCAATGTCGCCGCTCCCTTGCCGCCCCGGAAGCCGTACCAGATCGGGAAGACATGTCCTAGCACTGCGGCCGTCGCGCACCCGACAGCAAGCCAATCGCGCGACACGAGCGGATCAAGCCCGATACCTGGCAACGACACGTCCGTCAGTCGTACAGCGAGCCAACCCTTGCCGACATCGATCAGCATGACCCATGCTGCGAACACGGGACCCTGCGTCCGCAGCGCATTGGTGCCGCCCGCATTGCCGCTGCCGAGGGTGCGAATGTCCACGCCTCCACGCAGCTGACCGACGATCAGGCCGCCGAGGAGCGAGCCAAGCAAGTACGCAATGAGGATCTTGACGCCGAGTTCGAGCATGGCGGCGCATTGTCCCGATTCTTTCGCAGGCCCGCCAGCCCCTGGGTGTGGCCTGGGACCGGAGGCTGCGGCTTGAGGGGGTCTAGCCCGCGCCTCGAGCCGTATCCTCGTTCCCCCCTTTGCTCGGGAGATGAATCTCCGCCAGCATGCAGCGAACGCTACCTCCGCCCAGAGTCTCGATCGTGGGGACGGGCGACGTGACAATCCGCCCCTGCCCCTGCTCGAGCGCAGCCACCTGGGTCAAGGACAGCGAATCGCGCGCGCGGCTCGACATGGCAATGATCGGTTGGCCTTGTGCAGTGTGCAGCTCCAGCATGTTGCCGGCGAAGCCGTCGAGCTGATCGAACGTAAGGTCGACGATCGTCCGACCGCTTGCGAGCAGCGATTCCAACACCCCGTCGCGCTGGTCCGGACGAATCGCGCTCGAGCACACGGCGGCGAACCGCGTTCCGATACACATGAGCACATTCGTGTGATAGATCGGGAAGCCTCCCGCGTCGAACGCCTCGAAAGCCACGATCTCATAATCGAGCTGCTGCGCGAAATCTCTCAGCACGTCGAGATCGGTGCGCGGTGAGAGGCAGGCATACGCGATTCGACCGCTGCGGTCCAGCACCATGCTCCCGGTGCCTTCGAGATACTTTCCGCTCCGCTCGTATGGCGTGAGATCGACGACTCGGGTGATTCGGAAGCCGTGGCGAGCGCTCAATGTCTCCAGCACATCCATGCGGCGCTCCGCGCGCCGGTTCGGTGCGAGCATCGGATAGAGGACCACCGTGCCGTCCGCGTGAAAGCTTACCCAGTTGTTCGGAAATAGACTGTCCGGCGTATGCGGCTCGACCGTGTCCTCGAAGACGTGCACACGCACGCCGGCATCCATCAATGCCTCCACGAGCCCGTCGAACTCAGCTTGTGCCAGCCGTTGCGCGTCCTCGTCTGATATCGCGACGCGACGTTGAAACTTGTTGGAAGCGGAAGTCTGCGGATTCCCCACGAATCGCACCGGGCGAATCATCAGGACCTCAGCAGTGCTTTGACGTTCGAGCATGGAAATGCAGCAATCGGGTGCGGATGGACGATGCCTGGACTAGGACTCGCTTCGCGAGCGTTTGGAGTCTAGCGCCTCTACATATATATGTGTGATCAAGACTGCACGCGCTCGCATCGTGTAGTGCCATACGACGGTGGTGGACGGAACCTTGTGCCCAAATCGACGAGACACCCATCCACCTTGGTCGGCCATGCCTCCCCGATAATGGTTCATGCGTGCTGGCAGCACGACAGGCACGAGGCGTATGCGATGTCTGGCGGTGCACACCGAAATCTCGTCGGCTTGGACGTTCGGCTCCAGATGCTCCGAGAAGTGCCAATGCTGTGCAACCTGGTGAGTACCCTCGCCGTCCAGAATGTCGCTGATCTTGAACGAACGCCGCCCGGCATCGTATACGATCTCACGTTGATGCTCGACTGGTTCGCGCAGTGCGCTGTACCCATCGTGCTCGCCCAGGAAACGCTGCATCGAACCCTGTGCTCCAAAATGCAGACAGCGCGCAACTGCGTGCCGCGACCACATGAAGTTTCCGCCCTGAGTGGACTGATCGCGCCCGTCGATCGACACTGTGTTGTGCGCACGTGTGCCACGGAAATAACGACGCCATTCCGGCTCGGTGTGATAAGCGTAGGTGCCGGGATCGACGAGGACCTCTTCTCCGCCGATGTGCAACACGATGCTGAGCGCATCGGCATGTCCGTGCGCGGCGAGGCTCAGGTACCCCAATGGTCCGGCATCAACGAGCATCCACACCTCCTCGGGCGTGTCGAAATCCGAGCCCAGGATGTAATAGCCTGACTGTGGGAACGCACGTCTCGCCGCCACTGGAGCGCGCGCGCTGCCGAGGCGCTCGAACTCGACGACGCGCTTTGGTGGCAGCAGCCAGCGCGTCTTATCGTCGAGCTGGCCCACCTTGCGCGCGAAGTCTGCACGATCGAAGAGCAACGCACCGGTCGCGAGCAGCGAACGATAATTCGATGAGACAGTCGGCCGCAGCCTGGTAGCCGTCGCTCGAGAATCGTCTCGCGCTGGCCCGTCGTGCGGCGCCAGCCGCACGACGTAGCCGTCGTCCGCATCGCCGACCATCGGCACATTTCCGGCTGAGTCCATCATCGCGGCGATGAACTCCATCATTCGTTCGATGCGCTCCCAGTAGCTATCCGCGAAATCGTCCGATGCTGCGCGCGCTGCCAACCCGGCGAGCAATAGGAAGTCCAGGACGAACTGCTGGTACGAGAACGCCTGTTCCTTGTTCCCGCCGTCTTCCCAGTTCTGAATCAGGGCCTCGCGCTCAAGAATGTCCTTGCACATGCGCCCCCACGAATGCATCTGGGGCCAGCATCCCCACGTCAGCGAAGCAATATAAACGCCTGCAGACTCGCCGATCAGGTGATTGTTGGCGGACGAGAATCGCGATAACTTGCCCACGATCCAGCGCACGTGTCGAAAGATCGAAGCCAGCCATCGGTCTCTGAATGCACGGCCTTCTGCGTCGCCGAACAACGCGGAGTTCGCCCCTCCGATGAGCTGCCAGGTGATGCTCCAATTGATCAACCGAATACCGAGCTCGAGCGGGCTCGCCCAGTTCGGACCGCGCCCCGGAGGACAACTATCGATCCACGAATCGACGTGCACGCGAAGCGCATCCACGTATACACGCTCACCAGTGAGCACATACGCTTGGGCGAGCGTTGGCAGATGCAGGTGGCGATTCGGTTCCCACAGATACTTGATATTGCCCACCAAGCGTTCGTCCCGATAATCGAGCGAGCTCGCCGGCAGCAGCGGCGCGTCTCGTCCTGTCAGCGGATCCCGATTCCAGCGCGGTGGATGGCCCAACTCGACCTCTTCGAGGTGAAAGATCGTGTAACGGCCTGCGAGCACGCGATTCGCCGCCTCCACATACGGTCGTGCATCGATGCCTGCTGGTGTGTGAACGAAGCTCGCGCTCGAATGTAGGCTCCTCGGAGCCGGCACCGGTGTATCGTAGGTCCGTGCCAAACGCTCGTGTGTCGATCGGATTACTTGGCGAAAGCGATGAGCCACCTCTGCCGCAGACATGCGCCCGAGACGGGTGACATACCAGCTTAGAGATTGCATCGTCTACGGAACCGTTGAACGAGTCGCGTTCTTGCTCTGCCGCTGTGTAGAGCTCTGCGCGCCATTCGTCGTGCCGACACCGACGCCTTTGAACGGTGTTCCATCGGCAGACTCGATGCCGAAACTTCGGTAGAGGTCGTCGATCTGTGCAACGACTCGTTCCGTGCCAAACATTGCTGCGGCTCGCTCTCGCGCCTGCGCACCAAGCCGCGCGCGCAGCGCTGCATCGTCGAGCAACTGCATGATGCGTTCCGCCAAAGCGTCGATATCTCCCGGCAACACGAGAAGTCCATGCACACCGTCGTCGATCGCATCGGGGATACCGCCGACGCGAGTCGCGATCGTCGGTACACCTGCCGCCATCGCTTCGAGCACGCCCATCGGCAAGCCTTCCGCGTACGACGGCAACACATAGATGGTTGCACGCATAAGCTCGCGTTCCTTCGCTGCGCCGCTCACCCATCCGAGAATCTCGACATGCTGCTCGAGACCGAGCTCCCGCACGCGTGCGATCACGCCTGCCACGTCGCCATCTCCTCCGCATCGCAATCTCACGTCGGGAAATCGTTGCCTCACGAGGGTGAGCGCCTGCAGAAGATCGAAGATACCTTTGCGCCTCCCAAAGCGCCCCAGAAAAAGGAGCAAGTTCGCCTCGCGCGCCGCTACAGTCGGCAGCGTCGGAATCGGTACGGGGTTTGCGATCGTCACAACATGTGCACGCGGCGCGATGCTCTTGATAACCGTACGCCACTGCGCCGAGAGCGCGATCACACGATCGACCCTGTTCAGCACACCACGCGCGAATGCTTTGGCAAACGCGCCACACTCGTTGCGATAGAACTGCTCGAACTCGGCACCGTGAAGATGCAAGATGACCGGCACACGCATCGCAAGCGCCGGTAGTATGAAAATGGACTTGCGCCAAAAGCTCGCCCGCGATGCTGTGTGTGCATGCACTACGGCGACGCGGCCGACAAGGAGCAGGCGTGCAAAGTCAAAGAACGCGGACACGGCGACACTGATTTTGGCAACCCTCGATCCGGACACCATCGTGCCAATGTACCGAACAGGCCAGCGCTCAAAGAGCCCCGTAGCACGATACGTGTCCACGACCGTTGAAATCCCCCCCTTCTCCCTCGACTTGGGATGGATTCCCAGCATCACGATCCACTTGTCTCGCATCGGCGCGTACTGCCTGAGGGTTCAAAATCCCAACAACGCACGGTAGCGCTCGAGGATCCATGCGAGCAGTCGGGGCGGCGACCCATCGGTCCGCGCAACCGATGGGTCGAACTTGACGACACCCTGTTTACGCAACCTGTTGCCTGTGACGACGTGGCCAACTCGAAACATCTCGCCGGCCGCAAGCATCTGACGCACGCGAGCCAGCGATACCCCGCTCCACCGTTCAATTCTGCTGAGCACTCCGACGGGGTCACGCGTCAAGTCCTCGAAACGAATCGAAAGGCACCGATCGCCAAGTCGTGTGCGGGCCAATCTCATACACAACAGGACATATACATAGTACGCAGCTGCTGCAATAGGATGTTTCGGCCTCTGCTCCTCGTCATTCTGCTTTTGAAAAGCCGCGATCAAGCCGTAAGCCGAACGGGTGATGCACAGCACGCGCACATGTCGCGGGAAAAGGCGCGCCAGCATCAAGGCGCGCCCGGGATACTTAGAAGAATCGACGACCACACGCGCCCTGCTGAGCCGACCTAGCGCGCGGAATAACGTCGTGGTCCCTTGTTCATACACGTCCCACTCGTGCCGTAGGACGCAACCGCTTAGAATGCGAAGGAAATTGCGATGACGCTCGATCGCCTCGATCGCATCCCGATAACGTCGACAATCCGCATCACTCCACCCTGTCTCCTTGCGCACAGCCGACCACCATTCGCAGGCGTGGCTACGTTTGCCACACGCGCAAGGCAGGTTGCGCAGGAACGCATCGCGAAAGATGTGCTTGAGCTCGCCACTGCCAACGATATCTTTCTCGTTCGCGAGCAGCACCTCGAGGATTGTCGTGCCGCTGCGGCCCGTACCCATGATGTAGAGGATCTGCGGCATCTCCTCCGCGCAGGCCGGATCTACAGATCGGATCGCGCAGCCGTGTGCTGGCCATTGAGTCGCACTCGAGGTCATCGCACCACTCCTCGAGCCTAGCGTGCAGCTGCGGCGAATCCGATCGCACGCAATTTCTCCTTCACCTCTGGTCCATGCACGACATACGGCGTCTTGCCACCTGCAGTTCGCTCGAGCTCGGTGCGCACCTCGACTCGCACCTCGATTGGCTCCGGAATTTTCGCCCGCGCGTTCTTCAATAGCTGTGCCTCGTCGTCCAGGGAAAAGCCCGGCGCAGCGAGCACGCGCAGAACGACCCGGTCAGGGCTCTCTTGTGCGACTTGCAGCCGCAGAAGACGGCCGACACCTCGCGGAAGATGATTAATGCCCGTCAGTACGCTGGTTCCACACGGGGCAAGCAAGACCTCGTTCGTTCGGCCGATGACGCCTTCGAACGACCGCATACCACATGCCACCTCCGTAAGCTCTCGTTCACCATAACTCGCCGGCAACCGAATCAGATCGCCCGTACGGTAGCGGACGAGCGGCATCACGCCGTTCCAGAGCGACGTGCCGACGATCTCGTATAACACGTGGTCCTGCTCGCGCACGGCTTCGACGAGCTCGACATGCGAATATCCAGGAACGAACCGATACGCACCCGGCGCGAAGGCATGCGCACAGGCCACACGCTCCGCTTGTCCATAACGATCGATCAGGGTACAGCCGAGCACGTCTCGCGCCAGCTGCCACACCTGCGGCTGCAGCACCTCCGAGGATGACAATACGCACCGCACGTCGAGACGTAGCCCAACCTGCTGCAGCAAGAGACACAGCACCTCGAGCGGCGTCGGATACACCCAGAGCACATCTGGCGCAAAGTCGCGCAGCGCCCTTACGAAATCCAGCAACGTGCGTTCTGACAGATGGTTGGAAGAAAAAATCAGGCGCCGCCCGCCGAGCGCGAAAATCCAGTATGGCGGTTCGTGTTCGTTCGGATTCTTCACATCGTCCGCTCGCAGCACCGCTAGGCGTGCGCGACGCGGATCGATCCCGCTGCGCTCGAGCGCCAGGTCCTGACACGCTTGCTCGGCGACCACAGACTCCGGCGAGCGGATCAGCCTGAGCGGCACGCCCGTCGTACCGCCAGTCGTTGCAACCGCATTGAACCATTGCCCGCCCCAAGCGAGACGGCAGAACGCCTCTGGATGGTCACGCACGGCATCCTTCGTAAGGAGTGGCCACTCCGAGAGGGCACGTGGTGCGCCGACCACTCGACCATACGAGGTACGTCTCGCTGCGCACAGCATCCGGTCGAGCCGCATCCGTGTCCACTCCAGCCGCGTCTGCAAGTCAGCATCTTCGAGTCTCTCGAGCTCGTGACGCACCGGCGAGTAATAAAATGGATTGCGACGTACGAGCTTTTCCCCTACCTCCAGACGCTTCAATCTCGTCGTCCAATCGGCGATCGCCATCTTTCAACTCACCCGACGTTCCACATCGCTCCCCTCGATCAGACGAGCGAAGCGTTTGACCATGCTGTCGATGGAGAACTCTCGCTCGACGCGCTCGCGGGCATTGCGACCTAGACGTTGGCGCCGAATCGGATCGGCGTGCAACGTCCGGAGGAGCTGCGGTAATGCCACGTCGAGCTCGTCGAGCTCAATGACGTGTCCGTCCACACCGTCGCGCACCATCTCGTCTGCCCCACCGATTCGGCTCAGGATGACGGGGCGCCGCATGGCCATCGCTTCCAGCGCGGCATTGGAAAACGTTTCCACGTGTTTCGACGGCAGTACGAATACGTCCATCATCGCCAACCATGGTCTAACGTCACCCTGCATGCCCACGAATGACACATGAGACTGGACCCGCATCGTCCGCGCTCGTTGCTCGAGTCGCGCTCGCTCCGAACCTGTACCGACGATGATGACGTGCGCGTCGATGTTCTCTTTGCGCAATGTCGAAAGCGCTTCGATCAACGCGACTTGATTCTTCTCCGGTGCGAGCCGTCCCACCGTGCCAAAGACGAACGCATCCCCGGAAATGCCCTGACGATCTCGCAAGTGTGCGCTTTGAGCGTCACTCATGGGCGCGAACCACGTCGTGTCGACGCCGTTATAGATGACACAGGATCGCTTCGCGTTCCGATGGACGTACGGGGCCCACTCCTGTCGCTGCCTTTCGCAGCCGAACACGATGCCATCCAACCGGCGCAAGAAAGGCCGATAGAACTTCATGCGCCATCGCTCCTGCGGCGGCGGGGAGCTCGTGTTGAGCAATCCAACCGTGCGCGATTGCCTACCAAGGTACATTGCCGCGAGCGCCACATACAGGGTCGGATACAGGTTGACCGAGAATACAACCCTCGGGTGCGTGGTGCTGATCACACGCAACAGCCGGGAGAGCGCTGCGAACGAGAACTTGCCACGCCGCTCGAGATGCCACACTGGGAGATCCGGGTCGACCAACGCGCGTAATGCACCTGGCTCACACAGATACGCGATGCCAGTCTGCACACCGCGTTGGTACAGCGCGTTGACCAGTCGTACGATCTTCGTCTCCGATCCTCCCATGTTCAAACTATTGAGCACGAAGAGTGCACGCAGCCATTTCGCATCGTCACGCACCACGATCCGCTGTTGTGCTGTGTCCTCCATCATGCGTTCGAACGGCTGTCCGTTTGTCTGCACCTTCATCGCTTCGCGCTAACGACGGGTCGTCGCTATCCAACCGAACATGTCCGCCTCTGGCGCTGGTTGGTCCGCCGCAGCGGCCCGCGCCACATCCGCACGGGCTTGTGTCCGCGCGTTCGCCGCGATTCTCAGCACGAGCCCGGCGTAGGCCCAGAACCAAAGCCAAGGGGTATACAGATCCACGAAGAACGTCGCTATGGCGATCGCCACAGTGCCGACCGAAAAGGAGATGAGCACGTTGCGATACCGCTCGTTGACCAACGGTAGTACTTCAAGCGCGGCTCGCAATGCGAGCACGAGCAACGCCGTGCCGCAGATCAGCCCCACCAATCCGAGATCGAACCAGAGCGCCACGTAGTGGTTGTGCGGCGACAGCCGAAAAGGCATCGAGTCGTATACTGCCCAACCGAAACCGCTTAGGAACGTTACCGGGGTCTCTGCCATGGTCGCGAACGCGCCCGCCCAGATGTCCAATCGACCCGACGACACGTCCACGACATCGACGCTCGTCGTGTCTCCGATGAAACGATTGATCAGTAGATCTCCGAAACGGGTCGCAACGACTGGCACCGCGGCGACACCTATCAGTGTCGCCGCCCCGAGAATCGCTCCCATCGAACGTATGGACACATACTTTCGAAAGCGAATAAGCCCCCATAGCGAAGCCGCAGCAAGAGCGACCAGTCCTCCCCGCGAGGCACAGATCAGCAACGCCATCGCGGCCACGCATGTGCCGCCCAACCACATGAGGCGAGTGACACCCTTGCTCATGAGCGTGAACCCTACTAAGCCGGGAAGGAACGAGGCGATGAAAGCTGCACTCTGATTCGACTCGCCCATCACACCCTGGGCTCGCCCGTCGTCGCGGTGGACGAGACCTTCGGCCTCGACGTAACCCCAAGCGTTGAGTAGCGCCAAGAGATTTGCGCCGACCATCAGCAGGAACATGAGCTTGAGCAGATTCAACGCGCTGCGGCTGCGTTGCAGTCCGTAGAAGAACACTGCAAAAAAGACGAGCTGGTCCACGAGGCGAGCCTTGAAGGCGACGATCGCACGCAGAGGACGATAGCCCGGATATTGCACGATCAGCGCCGCCGCGACGATGGTGAGCGCGGCATACGCGATAAGCAACGCAAAGCAGACGTGAAGCTCGCGCAACTCGAAGCGAAACGAGCGCCGCACCGCCATCTTGAAGAAAAGCGCTGCCAAGACCACGTACAGCAGCGCATTCTCGAGCGACAAACCGGGCCCCATGCTGAGCGGCAGAGCGAACACACGCTCCGCTACCACGAGTGTCAGCAATGCCCCGAGCAGCGTGGTGAGCCCAAGCTCCGTCGACGCAGGCTCAGTAGCAGGGAATGTATGTGCAGTACTCGTCGCCATTGAGGGCCTTTCTCCTTGCCCTCCTCTTTACCAGCAAACGCCATGCCACGTTTGGCGACGGAGAGACGCAGCGCTTGAGCGCCGCCGCGTTGTAAACTTTGCAACGAAGCTCGCCGAGCTGGGAAAAGCTTTCCCATCAAGTTGCGATGATCACGAGCAACGCAGCGAGACCGAACACAATCAAGCTGCGTCTGTCGGTCAATGCAAACACAACCGGATCATCGTGCATGGTGCCCCGCGACGTTTTCAGCCACACGCGGTTCGTCCAGTAAAGAAGCAACGGACAAAGGCACCAAAGCAGCTCTTCGAATCGATACATCGATGCCGCCCCGGAATTGATGTACAGCGCGAGAACGAGGACGGCCAGATAGCCCGCCGCAATCCCGCTCGATTGGAGCAATGGCAGATCGGCCACGGAATAGCCTCGCCCAGGCGCGGTTGACCGTCCAGCTGCGTTCGCGACATGAAGCTCGGCATAGCGTTTTGCAGTCGCCAGGCTCAGGAACAGGAACACGGAAAACGCTAGCAGCCAGAACGACGGCACGATCGCAACAGCGGCCCCACCGGCGACGATACGAAGCGTGTACAGCCCTGCCAGAGACAGCACATCAACCATCGCCACCCGCTTCAGCGCGAGCGAATACCACAACGAGGTCACCAGATAGACCGCCAGCGTCGCTGCGAACGCTAGGGGCAGCGTCAATGCTGCAAAAGCGAGCGCACCGGCTATGAGGGCAGCCGCCCCGATCAGCCCGTGCAGAATCGGGATGTCACCTGACGCAAACGGCCGCTGCCGTTTCCGTGGATGTGCCCGATCTGAGTCCAGATCGAGCAGATCATTCACGATATACCCTCCGGAGGCACACAGGCTGAACAGAACGAAGGCGAGCACGCAGCTTGCGAGCGCCTGCACGTCGTCCAGTCTGTGCGCCGCTGCAAGCGGCACGAAAACGAGAACGTTCTTGACCCATTGATGCAGACGCAATGCGCGCAGCCACGATTTTAGCCGTCCGCTTAGAGAGGCCGACGCCACCTCAAACACGCGCTCTATTGTGATGGCTTCTTTGCGCAAGCGCTCGAGCAGACTGGGTGGTGCCACGACAATTGCAGCATTGGCATGCCGCCATACGTGAAGATCCTTCCTCTCGTTTGCGGCATAATCGAAGCCCTTGGGTCCATAGCGATCGACGAGCCGGACCGCCTTCGCTTTTCCGCAGATATTTGTCGCGTCACAACTTGCTATAACCTCATCGAAGAGACCGAAGTACGCGGCGACCTTGGTTGCGATGCTCTCGTTGGCTGCAGTACACAAGACCAGCTTGCGACCGGCTTTCTTTTCACCCTGTAGCCATTCGATGAAGCGCGCGTTCGTTGGCAAGGTACGCACATCGAGCTCGACCTCTTGCGCGAGGCGCGCCTTGATACATGCAGGTCCTCGAGCAAACCATCCGATCACCTTGAAAACACGCAGCGGATTCTTCTTAATGTAGCGTACGAACATCTCGAACAGCAGATCCGCGTGAACGAGCGTGCCATCAAGATCGACGCACAACGGGCGCCTTGCTCTCTCCGGTGAAGGCCATAAAACATGAACGCTCATACTGGCTCCTACGAACCAGCAAGTGGCTGTCAGCGAGTCCGCCCGAGCAACGACGCGACGGTCGTCCTACGACATGTCTAGTGTCAAGAAATCATCGCCGACAAGAAATACGGATCTGTTCTGTGCGAAACGATGCGGCGTCGGATGATGCGAGTGTCCCATGATCCTACAAATCACCACACGCCTCGCGCTGCGGCAGGGAACGCGATCGAAGGATTACGCATTCACCTCGGCCCAGATGCACCGTGACGCACTGCGACACGCGCTCAGAGTTTCGAGCACGGGGTCTGAAAGATGAATCAGTTCCAGCCCGGCTGCAACAATGCCGGCCGCTCCCTTCGTACGCACCAACCATTCCTCATCGCCATCGCCTTCGCGCTGGCACACGGCATCCTTGCGGCAACGGTCGATGGCAAGGATCCGGAGCTGTTCCTACGCGCCGATCGCGCGGGCGAACGTCTGAATGCCATAGTTGGACTGCTCGGCACGCAATCCTGGTTGCAGCTGGAACGTTATCTCGCAAGCCATGGGATCATCGGCGACTACGCCCCGCATGCTGTCTTGTATGCGGTCGCAGGACGTCTCGGTGTCGTCATCGTTCAGGTCGCCTTGGCGATCCTATCCGGCCTGTGTGTCCATCGACTCGCTCGCGTACTAGGACTGTCCCAACGTGCTGCTGCTGTGGCGATGATGCTCTACCTGGCGCTGCCACATACCCTCGTGCTGCCGCATCAGCTCGCTACCGAAGCGCTGCACGTTCCTCTCGTCGTGATCTCGACCTGGTCACTCGCCGAAGTCTTACTGAAACCCCGGGCATCGCTGCTGCTATTGAGCGCGCTCTGTCTCGGGGCTGCCATTCTCATTCGTCCCATCATGTTGCTATGGCCTCTCGTTACAACGGCCTTGCTCGGGCTCATCCTGCGTCCGCGCATCGCCGGCGTGTACGCCGCGATTGCGCTGCTGCCGACACTTACCTGGACGAGCTTCATCTGGTCGCAGACAGGCGAGTTCGGGCTAGGGAAATCTGGACACAGCATGGAGCGCAACCTCTATTCCCGGGTCGATCGTATTGCCGCGACGTTGCCATCAAGCACGCGCTCATATGTACAAGCGACCTATTTGGCGCACCCGGATCGCGAGCTGAGCCCTGCCACCTACATCCGCTTTTCCCTCCAACATCCGTTCGCGTCGCTCGTGCACCTTGGACGCGATGCCCTGAACTTCTTCGGCAAGTCTGGAATCGAGCGGGTCACGATCGATTACCTTGCGCTGCACTCCGATGCGAATTCTCTCCAAGATCCGCGACACGGTTGGCGGCGACACCTCGAAGCCCGCGGCACGTTGGCTACCGTGCGTTACTTGTCGAACACGCTCGGTGTCGTCTTCATCGTTTCGATCGTCGGTGCGATATTGATGGCAGGACTGCTGCTACTGACACTCTTTGGCGCTGTCCACCTATTTAGGCATCGACGCAAGCTCACGCTGCCACAGCGGCTCACGAGCACTCTGCTCGTCCTGCTCATCCCCTACGTTTTTGTGTTCTCGCAGGTGATCGATGCAATGCAGTCGCGACACCGCGCACCAGCGGAGTTCGCCATTGTGCTGCTCGCAACCGTCGGAGCGTCCGCATGGCGGAGACGGTCCGCATAGGCTGCGGGCTTGGGGCTGGGGGCTCCGGCCTGGAAGCTACCGGCCGGGCGCTCTAGCCGTGCATGTACGCCTCTCGCCAGAGCCCAGTAGAGCCCAGTGCCCGGCAGCCCTCACGCACAAGCCTGCCGTCCATTACCCCACCGTCACCACCCGTGCCGCACTTTGTGCGCTCTTGGCCGCCAGCAACTCAAGATATCGCGATGCGATCGCACGAGGTGAGAACTCGCTCTCGATGAAGCGTCTGGCTCGTGCACCGATGTCGGCGCATAACGAAGCATTATCCAGCAGTCGCTCGAGCTGTTGCGTCATGTCGAGCACATCGTGGCACTTGCGCCCTAGATTGCGCCGCTGGATCAGATCATCCGGATCGAAGAACGACACCACCGGAACACATCGAGCCCAGGCTTGCAGAAAGGTATTCGGAAAACCCTCGACGCTCGATGTGTTCACGTGCACTTTCGACCGTGCGAAGAACGCATCCACGTCTTTGTATGCGACGGCACCGAGCATCTGCACGTTCGGCATGGCGTGTGCACGCTTGCGGATGTGCTCGAAGTAGCTTTGCTGGCGCGGCAGCGGGCCGCCGACGACAACGAAACGTCGGTGCGGCAGAGCCCTCGCAAGCTCGAGCACGATCTCAGGGCGTTTGACCGGTCGGAGATTTCCAACCCACAGCACATCGATGTCGCGTACGGCTGACGTGCTCAGGGCCGGGACCTCCACGAGCATGTTCACGATCTCGCTGTGCAACCCGTAGTGGCGACGAAGCAGCGCCTGTTGATGCTCCGTCTGAGCTGCGATCAGTGTGGCGCGACGCAGGCCGTACTCGTACATCTTCCGATCACGCGCGTACGGCGTGAGCTGCGCGCCTGGAATGCAGCCCAGATCAGAGGCGATACGAACGATCGATTGCTTACGGTGCTTGCGGGAGAACCAAACTGCGAGTCCCGTCACCATCCCTGCCGGGGACTGATAGTACACATCTGCATCCACACTGCGCATCGCCTGCACGACCCTCATCGTCCGCTTCAGAAACCTGACACCTGGCAGTCCTGCTTGCGGACGATAACTTGCAACGGCGCGGATGCCGTCCACCTCTACGATGCGCGCTTGCCCATGATCGTAGACGATGATGGACACATCCAGTCCGAGATCCCTCCATGCTTTCGCGAGCAGCACGTGCTGGACCGACTCACCGCCGATATGTCCAAGCGATGCGTCACCTGTCAGCATCGGATAATCATCGAGCCCGAGAATACAGATGCTTCTTATGGTCATGTGAGGCCTGGTCAACTACATCGCCCCTCGTTGCGCGAACGTGCGCACCAGCTGAATCACGCGATTCTGGTGGCAAACGAGCTTGCCATGTAGACGGTTCCGATGCGCGTGCTTCCTTCTTGGTCAAGAACGACTCCGCACGCACGACCGTCGGGCTCGCCGCAGTGCTCGCTTAGCGACCAGCACAGTGGCCGCACGTAGCAGATTGGCCACTCTAGATGCCTCTGGAATCCTGAACGTCACGAGAAGCACGGCGAACGCGGCAAGGTAGGACAGCGCACCCAATGCGACGCCCATGATACCCATGTGTTCCATCCAGAACGAAGGTGCGATGACGACGTAAGCAAGCGCAGCTGCCACCCCGATCTTGAGCAGATCACCCCAATCTGCCAACGCCCTCATCCTGATGCCGTACGCACGCGCCGTCTCATGGGCCAAATAGACCCCCTCGATGGCACGCGCCACCAGAAACGCCGCCACTGCACCCGACACACCCCACTGCGGCAACAGCAGGATCAATAGTCCCGCGTTAATGAGCAGCGCGAGTACGTTGCTGCGCAAGATGGCCCCTGTTCGATCCAGGGCGCGCAAAGGCACCGCAAAGTCGATGATCTCGCGCAAGAAAGTGAGCACGAATAATTGAAAGATCGGCACCGCAGCCACATACTTCGACGAAAAAAACGTCTCGATCAGCGGCTCCGCGAAACGCACGAGCACCACGCCAGTGCCAATGAGCGCAACGGCTGCCGCCACCGTCGCGCGACGCCATAAATGCAGCTGCTCTGGACGTGACCTGCCTTGTTCCCTCACCATCTCCGGAAGGAGCACATCTGAAAGCGAATTGCGCAACACTGTGATGACGGGTTGCACATATACACCGATGGAGTAATAGGCCAACGCCACCGGCCCGAGCATCTTTGCAACGAACAACGCGCCCAAGGACTTGTTCATGGCGACGAGAACGAGCGCGCTGCCGAAGGGCACACAGAATCGCAGCTGTTCACGCCAACGATAATCCCCCGGATCCTCGATCCTTCTGGCGCGTGCTCGCCACGCCAGCGCCGAAATGGTCAGACGCACCGCCTCAAGGAGAATCAGAGCCTGAATCAAGGCGTCCACACTGCCGGTAAAGAACGCAGTTACGGTGACAACGACGATGCGCCCCACGAGACGAGTGGTCGTATAGCCCAGCACCGCGTAGCTGCGTCTCTCCGACAGCCATAAGAACTCCCAGAAATCGAGATTCACAAACAGGAGCACGTACAGAGCAACGCGAGCGCCAAACTCCCCAAGGAGTTGCCCGGCCATCGCTGAATCAAGGACGAATACGCTGCCGGTCACCAGCAGGCTGCTCGCCAATGTGAGCAATGCCGCCTGATCCACGAAGCGCCATCCCCGCTCCGGATCATCCGGCACGAAACGCAACAAGCTGCTGTTGATGCCGAAGCCGGCGATACTGATCAGAACGGTCGCATAGACCAAGAACTCGCGATACCGTCCAAAGTCCTCGACCGAAAGCAACCGAACGAGGATGACCGGGCTGATCAGGATCAGCCCTTGGTTCAAGAGCCTTGTTAACGAGACGATGGCCGCCCGCGCGCCTATGCCAGCAATAGCGTCACTCCGGAGTCGTTGTGCCATCGGCCGATCGTGGACCGTGAGAAAGATACGGCTGTGTGGATGCTGGAGAAGATTCATCCACCGCTCCATATCCAGACCGCTGTCCTGTAGCCGAAGTATGCGCTACGGCCTTCGGTACCGCACGCAGCACCTTGCTCAAACCATCTCTCCCGACGTACATCGTTTCAAACCGAGATGAAGTAACGGCGGCGTGCAATTCGGGCCCTCGCATCGAACGTCTCCCTTGTTCCTGACGTTCTCCGCTCAGCAATAAGAAGACACGTCTGTCCGCGTTGTTCAACAGCACGAGATCGAGCATTGCCTCGCTGACGATCACCGGAGTACCCGTGTAGAAGTCGACCACCTCGCCGTTCCTACTCATGACGAAGCGCCTGGCCACGTCGGGGCCAATGAGCCAGTAGTCGACTTTGCCCAGATAGTACGTCTGCTGCAAAACGTCCTCAGCGATGACGATGTCATCCTCGCGAAGATACTGAGTCAGTAGGAACTCCGCTGTACCTTTGTGATCTGGGTACACGCCATAGCCGGCGCGAATCGTTGCAGCGGCCTCGATGGGATTGACAATGCAGATGGCCGCAGGGATCGCCACAATCGCCCGGATGTAACTCTTATGAGCTGTTGCTCCAGCACGTGAGATCAGTGCGTCGCTGACACCTTGCAACGTTGCGAATGCACAGACCAACATCGGCAGCAGCGCCACCGCGGTGTAACGTGGCGGCACATTCCAAGCGAAGAGACCGAGCGCGAAAACGGGAGCCCATACGGCCAGGAGAGCGAGCAGCCAGTAATCTGGAACATCGCGATTGCGTGCCAAACGATAAATACCCCATACAAGGCATGAGCCGCAGACGACACCTGCCGCCACACTAAGCTGCGCAGCTCGGACGTAAGGCCACACGCTCGGTTGTCCGACGAGCGCTCCGACCAGTCGAACGATGGTGTCGGCCTGCGAGGCGACGAGGATGACGTGTGCTCCCGTGAGCAGCACCACTCCTGCACCGAAGACAGTCAGCCAGCGCGAGGTAGAAGGGGACGCATTGCGCAGCACAAGCGCGGCGCCGGCGACGTAGCTCAAAGCGGCCAGATGATAGAACAGCGCAAGTTGCAGCGTAAGACCGGCAAGAAGCAGCACCGCGACCGGCCATCTCACGAGAGGATCCACAGTTCTCACAACCTGCCAACAGACATACGCCAGTAGCGCGCCGTAGCCGTACAACAACGCCGCCGCTTCGAGTGCGACATTCGGGGAGACAGAAGCGCCTTGTGACGTCGGTTGAGGGAGACTTGCAGTGAACTCCGGCGGTGGCACCGGATACTGCGACTCGACTAATCGATCAATGACGATGAACGCGAGAACCGCCATAGCAATCGCTGCGATTCCCTGCAGAAGCCGGCGAGCATCCGAATGCAGAAGCCCTGGGATCAAGAACAACAACACTGCTGCGACGGCCAAGACTTGCATGTCCATTCCTAAGATCAGTACCGCGACGGCACCAATGAGCCACCGCACAGCACCGGTCCGCTCCCACGCAAACACGAGAGCCATCGTTGCCGCGATGCACGTGACCAGGAAGATGTACATACGCGCCGTTTGTGAGTACACGACGAGCGCCGGCAGGAAAGCAATTGCTGCAACGAAGGCGACATTCCACTCGGGGCGCAGAAATCGCTTACCTACGAAATGGGCAATCGCGATGAGCACAATGCCGCACACCGCCGACGGTAGACGCAACGCCCATTCCGATTCACCAAACATCCACACCGAGAGCGACATGAGATACAGCTGTGTGATGCCGCGCGGGTAGAGCATGCCGCTCGGCAAGATCGGCACACCTTCCCTCAAGATGCCACGCACCGCCATTGCCATCGTCTCTTCGTCTCCGTGAAGCCCGACGCTGCCGAGCCCCCAGAAGCGTATCCAGGCACCCGCTGCGAGCAGCGCCAGAATCATCGTGCGATACGGTAGGTGTGTACGCTCTGCAGTCGGGATCGTCAGGCGGAATGACGGTGTGAACGAGTGCACCGCCGCAGCGACGAATCGCGACGAGCCGACGAGCGGAAGCAATCGAGCTGTCCGGTTTGCATCGACCGACATCGGTGAATCTTTCGTGCTCACGTGTATGGACGCCGCTTGCCGCCATCGCGCACACTCTTGCAGGCGGCATTCGACAGCGAGAGGAACCCGACCGGATCGAGCAAGTTGCGTACCAAAGCAAAAAAAAACCGGCGATCGCGCGGAAGCGCGATCGCCGGCCGATGCCACGGCATTAGATGTTTGGGGGCCGTGGTGCCGCAAAGCTGTAGCAACAGATACGCCACGCACCTGCTGCCGACGGCGGGCCTGTCAGTCGCAGCGCGAGTGCGCCGTGAAATTTACAAGCCGGTGTAGAAACTACCTCTGTGTCGGCCGCGCGCCGCGATGTTTATTGTTATTGACCGCCCGCGAGAACCGGCGCACCCGGCGTTCTAGGAGAGCGCCCCTCCACTTCCGCGGCGAGCTCGTGCAGCCATACCTCCAGCCTCGTGTAACCGCTTTCGGTCACCTCATGTGGATTGCTCGGTATCGTCAGACGCCGCACATTCTCGGCTAGCTGCGGCCAGCCGCCTGCATTCCTCTCGCAGCGCGTTGTCCCGTTCGGTGACACACAATTGATGATGCGACCCGTCCCATCGCGGACGCTCTTCACGATGCGCGCATCAACTGGATCGCGATCGGCTGGACGTGCACCGACGTTCTTGAGCACCTGCTCCAGCACGACGTTCTGCTGCGTTGGTAGCCGCGTCAAGCCGGCGGGCCACGCCGGCGGCGTCTTTGCCATGTACGGCGTCAGCGGCACAGAGTTACCAACAATCGACAGGAGGGACATCGGATCGTCGGTCGCTTCAACTGCCGCATTGTCGGCGAGGTAGATTCGGCTTCCCGACGGCAAGGCAAATTGATTGCCCTCGGTGTGCACCGCCACCGGACGTGTCTTGTTCGCATGATCGCTGCCGCGAATGAATACGTTACCCACGATCGTATTCTTGGTGCTGATACCCCGCTCGCTCTGCAGATCCACGTCCTTGTAGCCGCGGTTATAGACGACATTGTTCACCATGACCATCTGTCCGGCACGAGACAGCGGGTTACGATCAGCCGTGTGCGCGATCAAGTTGCCGATGAAGGCCACCTTGCCATTGTGCGGCCCGAACAAGACGCCGTATCCATGGCGCCCCTTGGGATGCAGAGAATCATTGAGCGCTTCAGCGAAGATGTTGTTGCTGAGCGTCACGTTGTCCCAGTTCGTCCAGAGGCTGGCGGTCTCATCGATGGCCCACGAAAAGGAGCAGTGATCGACTACGATGTTCCTGATCGGCTCCGAGTGCTCGATCTTGAGCGCATCGCGATTCTCTGGATTTGGCCCGTTCGGATCGTCGCCGGGCCGCACGCGGATGTGCTGAACGAGCACGTCGGAGGTCGAAATACGTAGTGCCGCACCGCGAAGCATGATGCCTGGGGACGGTGCAGTCTGGCCGGCGATCGTGATGTTCGGGTTTCTGATCGTCAGATCGTTCGTGAGCCTGATCGTGCCGGAGACCTCGAAGACGCAGACACGCGGTCCGCTGGCATTCACACATGCGCGTAACGACCCCTCGCCTGAGTCATTCAAGTTCGTCACTCTGTAGATCGTGCCACCACGGCCAGCCGGCGTATCGATGCCGAAACCGGCTGCGTTGGGGATGACAGGCAGGGCGTTGGCGGCCACCAACGGGAACAACGGCGCCATACCAAGCAAAGCGGCCATCACGTGGCGACGTATGAAAGCTTTCCCCATCGTTGAGCGATTCATCGCTGGTGTCATGGACATCGAAACCGTTCCTCGATCCTACTGACTGGCCCCTACATGTCACTGTGTCGGCAAAACGCCACTCGTCGACGCTGGATCCACGACCTGCAGCGACGTCGGTCAGCGTCACATTGGACGACGACGAAATTACAAGTGCACTGCCAAGGGTTACATCGGAGAAGCCCTGAACGCACATGTGGCCAGCACTGGCAATGTACGACTTTCTCCTGCATGCGTTCCGCGACAAGGGAACAGTGCCTGGTCCGCGACGGAGCGGATGGCGATCGGATGGCGCACAGATCCCGCAAATGCGAGTCCGCATCGGTCTCCAGCGCTGCCCCCAGGCAGCGTCCGCGCGGGAGCTCCGGCATCAAAAGTGCATCGAGTCCGGTCTCGGGAACAGCACTGCGATGCGACGCGATCCTGCACAACTTGCCAATGCACAGTTCGACGTTCTGATCATCGGCGGCGGCGCCTTCGGCGCAGCAGCCGCCCGCGAAGCGGCGCTGCACGGCTTGCGCACCGCGATCATCGAACGCAGCGACTTCGGCAGCGGCGCCTCCTCCGAATGCTTCAAGATGGTCCACGGCGGCATACGTTACCTGCAGCATGCCGACATCCGCCGGTTACGCCTCTCCTGTCACGAGCGCTCGACGCTGCTGAGGATTGCACCTCACTTGGTGAGGCCCCTGCCGATCGCGATTCCGACGTTCGGTCGCGGCCGCCGCGGCCGCGCCTTCCTCGGCGCCGGCGCCTTGCTGTACGACCTGCTTACCTTCGATCGCAATGACGGCATCGTCGATCCGACACGTCGAATCAATAGAACCCGCTTCCTCTCGCGTATGGAGGTCCTGGAGCTCCATCCTCATCTGAGCTCGCCGGAGCTGAGCGGCGCGGTCGTGTTCGAAGATGGCCAAATGTACAACCCCGCACGCCTCGTCCTTGCCTTCGTCAAGGCAGCAGTCGCCGAGGGTGCGGTCGCATGCAACTACGTCGAAGCACAACATTATCTTTGGCGTGGGACGCACGTCGTCGGTGTGCGAGCGCTCGACCGTCTCACCAACGAGACGTTCGATGTTCGCGCTCGTCTCACACTGAACGCGGCGGGTCCTTGGGCAGACTTGCTGAATCATACCGAGCCACGGCTCGCCACCGCCCGACGTGGACCATTCTCACGCGACGCCTACTTCATCGTGGACAGGCCGCCGCAGTCTTCTTATGCACTCGCACTGCCGGGGTTGAGTCGCGACAAAGACGCCGTCTTCAGCAGAAGCAACCGACATCTGTTCACCGTGCCATGGCGCGACAAGACACTCGTTGGGGTTTGGCACCGTCATTGGAATGACTCACCCGACGCTGCGCAGATCGATCGTGAGGAGCTACGCAGCTGGATAGCGGAACTCAATACGGTACACCCCGCGTTGGGTATGTCGATCGACGAAGTGACTTTTGCGAACTGCGGCCTCGTGCCATTCGGCGAAACGGCTACGCAGCACGAGCTCAGCTTCGGCAAGGAATCACGGCTGATTGATCATCGCTTCGTCCACGGCGTCGAAGGGCTCGTGACGCTGATCGGCATTCGCTTCACGACCGCGCGCTTCGATGCAGCACGCGCGCTCGGGTTGCTGCTTGAGCAGTGGCCAGAGGGTCGACGACGATCACGGTCTGATGCAACGACGACCATCGCGCTGCCTGGCGGCGATATTACGGACTTCAATGCTTTTCGCGCGTCATGTCGCAAGAAACTCGCTGGCTTGCCCGAGCCGACAATCGACGGTCTGGTTTGCAATTTCGGCACGGAGTACCGTGACGTGTTAAGTACCCTGCCCGACGTGCGTGTCGACACATCGCAGCTGATCGGCAGATCCACGTTGCGTCACGAAGTCGCGTACGCAGTCGAGCACGAGATGGCCGTTCGCCTCGACGACGTCGTCTTACGGCGTACCGATCTTGGGGCAGGCGTGCATCCAGGAAGGATTGCGCTCGAGCGAGCAGCGGAAGTAATGGCGCAACGTCTAGGGTGGTCCAGTGATCGAAAACGTGGAGAAATTGAACTAACGGAAAGGATCCTAGCGAAGCACCATGCACGAGCGGCACCATCTGGACAGCTGCAAGAAGCGGGCTATGTGACACACCAAGCAGTGAATTGAGGACGATATGCGCGGGTCTCGAATACTCATCACCGGGGCGACAGGGTTCATCGGGTCGCAGCTGGCGCTCTACGCGCGTCGTCTTGGTCTCGACATCGTTGCGGCGGGTCGAGAACTGTCCACCGTGGAAGTGGAGCGTGCGAACGAGCTCCGCTCTGCAGGAATCGAGGTCTCGACAGGCAAGCTGCAGGACCTCGAGTACGCACGCTCCCTCGTCGAGGGTTGTACAGCCGTCATCCACTTGGCAGCCGCGCAGCACGAAGCACAAATGCCCGATATTTATTTCCGAGACGTCAATGTCATTGGCACGCGCGTGTTACTCGAAGCCGCACGCGCCGTCTCTGTGCGACGTTTCGTCTACGGCAGCACGATCGGGGTCTACGGCTCGAGCTCAGACCAAGTGCTCGATGAGAACAGCCCTCTGCGGCCCGACAATATTTACACGCGCACCAAAGCAGAGGCAGAACGGCTGGTCAGCACATTTTCCGCGGAGATGGAGACCTGCATCATTCGAATCTCCGAGACCTATGGCCCTGGCGATCTGCGCCTGCTCAAGCTGTTTCGCGCAATCGACCGCGGTCAGTTCGTCATGATCGGCTCCGGCCAGAACCGCCACCAATGCATACACGTCGCCGATCTTGCGCGCGCTCTGCTGTTGGCCACTGAGCATCCCTATGCCGCAGGCGAGGTCTTTGTCATCGCGGGTGCGGAACCCATCACCACCAACGAGATGGTTCAGCTGATTGCCGCTGCCTTGAATCGTCATCCACCGCGCATACATCTGCCTCTTTGGCCCTTTCGAGTTGCGGCCCACGTCTTCGAATGGCTCCTGCCACCACTTGGCATGACGCCTCCGCTGCACCGCCGGCGACTGGATTTTTTCACGAAATCCTTCGTGTTCTCGATTGAGAAGGCGCAACGCCTACTCGATTTTCGTCCGGAGATCGACTTCGCCAGCGGTGCCTTGGATACCGCTCAATGGTATCGAGCACGCGGGTATCTGCCGCAGCGGCAGCGCCATGAAGTGACCAAAGCGGAGTCGGTGTAGACGATGGTCGTCCGTGGACACGTCGTTGCTCCTGCAACCTCTTCCGTCGTTCTCTCTTGTGGTTGATGATGGCTTCGGATCTAGACATTTCGCTACGTGTGCCGAGAGCTTGGGCACCGCGGACTGTGGACCTCGACGATCGCTCAACATTTGACCTCAGAGCGGACGGCACCGCCGATGTCGATGAGGCATTTACACGCGACCTGACAGCACCGATACGCCCGTCGTGCACGCGCGCCGCATCCACGCTGTCCTCTGAGCCGACGAGTGATCTCAACCCCGCCGACGTCACGCCGCTTGGCGAGCGCCGCCAAGACAGCGGCACGTCCTCCACCCCCGGACTTGATGCTCCGGCATCCGGGAGAGCGCCGAGCGCCCACTCGTTGGAAGCCACGGCGATGGCTGGCCATTCGGCGCCCGTCGCTCCCGGCGCTGTGCTCCTGGACCGTTACTTGATCGAACAGGCTCTAGGGGCCGGCGGCACAGCTTGGGTGTTTCGAGCGCGCGATCTCACCGTCCACAAGAACGCGCCTGGTGCGCGCATCGCGATCAAGACACCGCGGCCCGATATGAGAGAACGCGAGCGGGCGATCGCCCGCCTGCAGCACGAGTTCCGCTGCGCCCAGCTCCTGCGTCATCCGAATATCGTGCGTGTCCTGGAGTTAGGACATGACGATCGGACTTGGTTCATGACGATGGAGCTCATCGAAGGAAGATCGCTCGCCGCGCTGATGCGTGAGCCTGTATCTCTGCCTCCCGCTCTGAAACGCGCCGTGTTGACTGCTTGTGCGCAGGCGCTCGCCTACGCGCACCGCAACGATGTCGTGCACGGAGACTTCAAACCGTCGAATGTACTCGTCAGCGCGAATGGGCAGGTCAAGGTATTCGACTTCGGCGCTGCAACCTGGCTCGAGCAAGAGGATCGAACGCGCATCCCAGCTGGTACACCTGCCTATGCCAGCCCACAAGTGCTGAGCGGCGCACGTCCGGACCCTCGCGACGACGTCTTCAGCTTTGCTTGCGTCGCTTACGAGCTCCTCACTGGACGGCATCCATTCGGGCGGCGCTCCTCATTAGAGGCGCGTCAGCAAGGACAGCTACCCCCTCGTCCGGAAGCGTTATCTACGTGGCAATGGCTGACACTGTCGTCAGCGCTGTCGTTCGACCGAGATCAACGCCCGACCGACGTCGAAAAAGTAGTAAACATCCTGCTAGCTGATGCTGCGCCGGATCCGTCCTCTACGTCTCCCGCGCAACTAGGACGCATGCCGCCGACGAGCCCATCTGTGCGTGCGGCCCCCGACAGCGGGCTCGTTCCTCAACCCGGCTGGGGCTTCTTCCTCTTCCTTGCCTGCGCCCTCGGTTTGATCTTGATCGGTGCGCAGCATCAACGCGGATCCGATAACGGCGCCTCGATACAGCATTCTCTCGATACCGAGCCAGAGCAGGAACCGGTGGAGGCCCGCATCCACACCCAGGCACCGCTGCCGTCCAAGGATGCGACGTCCGATAGTGCATCGCCCGTGGTCGAAACCGAACCCCCGGCGGCGACAGCCCCGGCCACCAAGGAACGCGCACGACGGGCGCCGTCCGCGAATCGCCCTCCCGAGCCAACGAGCGATGTTTCGCTCGAGTCTGTCAATATCGTCACGAGTGAAAGTGCACTCGCCGCAGTCTTCATCCTCAAGCGTTCTGAGCCGCTGTCTCACCGCGTCGAAGTTCGCTGGCGCGCAGAGAGTGGCACTGCCAAAGTCGGTGTGGATCTCTCGGCGAACGTCTCCGGGATCGCCGTACTCCCCGAAGGACACACTCGTCGCGCCATCTACGTGCCGCTGCTCAATGATCAGACGAAAGAGGACGACGAGACCTTCACGCTTCGGTTGGAAGCAGTTCGTGGCGCGCGCCTCGTTCACGACACCGCCTACGCCACCATCCTGGATGACGACTGACGATCATCGTTCGGCCTTTCCACCCTCCGTATGTCATGCGCGGTAGCACTACGAGCGAACTGCCACCGCAGCTACTTTCTTGCTGAGCACACGGACTTTCTTTCCGTACAACCTGAACACGATCCGCATGAAGAGCTCGAGCATGCTCGTTACGGCCAAACCGACGTAGTTAAAAGGGTTCTTCCAGAACACGTACAGTCTGAGCGCAAAGGGGCGGATCTCATCGAACCCGGCAAGCTGCAACAGCTGAGTCAGGCTATATTCGGTCACGATGTAGAAGTGGTCGATGTTATGAGCTAGGTTCTCCGCGCCGACGAACGGATTGGCGCCGTTCATCGCGTATACGATGACGCGCCCTCCGGGCTTGAGGGCCGCATGACACAGTCGCAGGAACTCGATCGTCTCATCGTGGGTGAGGTGATTGAGCTCTTGCTCCGGAATGATGACGTCGAACTCGTCGTGCTTCGACTCCAAATAAGGAAACGCCTCTGCCACCTCGCAAGGCAAACCACGACGGCGGCCATGGTCGATCTTCGTTGCATCTGAATCGATGCCAACGATGTTGTGATAGCCTGCTTTGACGAGCACATCCAGCAAGTATCCCGGACCGCAGCTGATCACCAGGATGCGCACCGCCCGATCTTGCGGCAGGTGCGATAAGTAGTTCGCACGATAATAAGCCGCGAAAGAGGCATAGCCCTTGTCGATGTCTTGTGGCGCTTGCCAATACGAGTCAAATGGTTCCAGCCTCGCTGCCAAGCGGCGGCGCGGCACACCCTCTGGCCTCAACGGTTGCACGCTCATCTGCCGATCCTGGGAAATGCCAATGAGAGAATTGTAAATACCGCCGGCGAGGCCTCGGTTCCTGCCGTGGGCGCCCGCGCAGAGCTATTAACCTGTCACCACGGTCCGGCATCATTCTTGCTCGCTCCATGGCATGAAAATCTTGTTCTGCAATTACGAGTATCCCCCTCTCGGCGGCGGCGGCGGGATTGTCATGGCGGCACTCGCTAGACAGTTAGCGAGGCGGCATCAGGTCACGGTACTGACATCGCGAGCGAACGGGTTGCCCCCGGTCAGCATCGAAGAAGGCATCCGCGTCATACGCGTGCCGGTTCTTTTTCGTAAGCACATGGCGGTCGCAAACTTCCCCTCGATGCTCGCCTATCTGCCGAGCGGCTTCGTGCGTGGTCTGCTGCTCGCGCGACAGCACACCTTCGATATCGTGAATACACATTTCGCGCTGCCGAGCGGCCCCTTAGGTCATGCCTTGTCACGCGTTTATCGTGTGCCGAATGTGCTTTCGGTGCATGGAGGTGACTTGTTCGACCCGAGCAAGGCGAGCTCGCCGCACAGACACGCGCCACTACGCCAGTCCGTCCGCTGGCTTCTCAAAGCCGCTGACGCTGTCATAGGACAATCGCAGGACACCTTGGACCGCGTGCGCAGCATATACGGCGTGCAACGCAGCATGAGCTTGATACAACTCGGTATCGAGCGTCCCCCTTTGCGGCCAAACGTGCAACGTGCAGCTTTCGGATTACCTCAACATGCATTCGTTCTCGTTACCGTTGGCAGGCTCATACCCCGTAAGGCCGTGACACAGCTGGTCGAAATCTTGGCCGCAACTCGGATCGCCGATGCTCACCTGCTCATCGTAGGCAGTGGCCCGGAAGAGAACGCCATACGCGACTGCGCTCGTTCCTACGGACTCATGCAACGAGTTCACCTGCTGGGACATGTGAGCGAAGCGGACAAGCATGCGGCCTTGCAGGTGGCGGACGTCTTCGTATCGACGAGCCAGCACGAGGGCTTCGGGCTCGTCTTCCTGGAAGCCATGGCGCATGGCTTACCGATCGTCTGTTACGATCGCGGCGGTCAGACCGACTTCCTTGCAACTGGTCAGAGCGGGCACGTCGTTCCCCTCAACGATCGCAGGACGTTCTGCGAGGCATTGCTCGCCCTGCACGCAGATCCTATTGCGCGGCGCACATACGCGGCGCGGAACCTCGAGCGGGTGGAATCGTTTTTTATTGATGCATGTGCAGCTCGCTACGAGCAAGTGTTCGAGCACGCGATCGCAATACGTGCTGCCAAGGATTCCCGTAGCGACGCGATCTCGCCTTCCTCGTGAGGAAAGGGGAGGGGACGCCATCCATGCCAGCGGCATCTCATCTTCTCAGGCTTCGGTGCGACTTTTGCCGGCGCTCGTGACTCGCGACTTAGGAGTCCGATAACCATCTATGTGCGGGTTCGCCGCCCTGCTTTCTCCCGACCGCGACGCCAGACGCGACGCTATGTGCCGTATGCTGAACGCGCTGCGGCATCGCGGCCCTGACGGCGAGGGAACATACGAGGATGGCTGCGTCACACTGGGGCATCGACGGCTCGCGATCATAGACCTTGCCCGCGGCGCACAGCCTCTGAGGAGCAATGACGGTGCGATCCGCCTGGTCGCTAATGGCGAGATATACAACTATCGCGAGCTGCGTCGGGAGCTCGAGCAACAAGGCCACATCTTTCTCACCGGCAGCGACTGCGAAGTCATCATCGCGCTGTACCAACGATACGGAGATGCTCTTTGCGAACATCTGCGTGGAATGTTCTCGTTCGCGCTTTGGGACGCGCGGAAACGTCGCTTGCTGGTCGCACGCGATCATCTAGGCCAGAAACCTCTTTACTACCAACTGAACGAACGCGGCTTCGCCTGCGCTTCGGAGATCAAAGCGCTCCTTGCTTGCTCGACGCGCTCTGCATTGAATTTGCCGGCGCTCGATCAGTACCTCGCGTTACGGCTGATCGATGCACCACTCTCAATGTTCTCCGGCATCTATAAGCTGCCGCCAGCACATTTGCTCACGTTGGAGCCCGACGGCCGGCTCGCGATACGGCGGTATTGGCGCTTGTCGTTCGAGCCCAAGCACAGCCTGCCGGAGGAGCAGTTAGTGGATGAGCTCGAGGCGCGTCTAGAGGAAACGTTGCGACTCCACATGGTGAGTGACGTGCCCGTAGGCGCATTTCTCAGTGGAGGAATGGACTCGAGCTTACTGGTCGCGATGCTCAGCAAGAAGCTCGGTTACAAGGATCTACCCACCTTCACGATGGGCATCGACTATGCGCAATTCGATGAGGCACCACAAGCACAGCGTATAGCAAAGTTGTGCGGCACCGTGCATCATGAGGAGCGTGTTAGACCGGAGATCGGCATCCACATGCCCGATCTGATCTGGTCGCTCGATGAACCGTCCGATCCGTTGTCGTTGTGCACGTGGCTACTGGCGGCGTTCACGCGCAAGCACGTGAAAGTCGTGATCGGCGGCGACGGCGGCGATGAGCTCTTCGGCGGCTATGATCGCTACTATGGCAACGCGTTCGCGAGCCACTACGGCAAGCTCCCCAAGTCGCTGCGAAAGCATGTTCTGGAACGTGCTTTTACACTCCTGCCGGCATCTGGCTGGTACAAGAGCACCGCCCACAAGCTGCGCTGGCTTCACCACCTGTCGTTCCATGAGGGAGCGGCGCGCTACGCCGCAAGCCTCACCTATTTCTACTTCGACCACGCACGTCGCTTGAGCCTGTACACGAAAGAGGCACTTGAAAGGCTCGCCGGCTACGAGGCGGAAGCAATCATCAAGGCTCCTTATGAGCGCCTCGAGGGTGACGCTCTCGACCGCATGCTTTACACGGACAGCCTGGTGAGATTACCCAATCATCCTGTCATGATCACAGATCGCATGTGCATGGCGCACGGCCTCGAGGCTCGCAGCCCCTTCATGGACCACAAGCTCGTGGAATTCGTCGCACGGATCCCGAGCTCGCTGAAAGTTCGCCGCGGAACTCTGCGCTATATTCAAAGGCGCTTGGCGGAGCGCTACTTACCGGCGCAGCTGCTCAACCGGCCGAAGCAAGGTTTCTCCTCCGCCCTTCCCTACATGCTACGTGCGGAGTATGAACGTCTGTACTATCGGTACTTGCTCAACTCACGTCTGGTGGCCGCGGGCATCCTCGACGGCAAGCGGATCCGACGTCTTATGGAAGAGCAAGCACGGGGAACCGACGATCACGGCAACCGCTTGTGGCTGCTCATCAACGCCGAGCTTTGGTATCGAATGATGATCGAGGGGCAATCAAAAGAGGACCTGCGCAACGAGCTCACCGCGTTGTCGCACGAACGGTTTAGCCACCGCGTCTACGCTCCAGCCCATGCCAAGCCCGCGCATTCGTGAGGTACGTGCCGACTACGGCCTGGACCCTGCACTTCCCTGATCATATGAATAGTACGCGCTGTCATCTCGTTCCGACGAGCGATTGAGGACGACACCCAGTAAGTTCATCTCGGCGAGCACTTCCTTCGCAGTCTGCAGGCTATCTCGACTTGTTGCACCCTCCGCTACGACGAGCAACAGGCCATCGATCTGAGGAGAGAATGCCAGCACGTCATCGGAAGCAAGCACAGGCGGCATGTCGAGCACGATGATCCGTCGTGGCACCTCATTCTCCAGCGCCTGCATGAGCTCTATCATTCGCGGCGAAGACAGCAGCTCGGACGATTGCGGAACCGGCTGAAAGTTCGGGACGACCGACAGCCGTTCGATATCGGGCGAGTATAAAATGCTCTCGAAAGGTGCTTCGCCCAGTAAGTAGTCGCTCAGTCCCTTCTCTCCTCCAAGACCGGACAATCCCAAGTAGCTCGCCACACGCGGGCGCTGTAGGTCCAGATCCACCAGGAACACCCATGTGTTCACGTCCTGAGACAGAGCGATCGCAAGATTGATCGCAGTCAGGGTTTTTCCCTCACCTACTGTCACGCCGCTCACCGCCAGAACGCGCCACTGGTTCGCTTCGAGGCGTCGCAGCACGCGCGTACGGAGGATCTTATAGGCCCGTAGTGCTGCTTGATCACTGATGCGGGGCAGAATGCGATTCTGCTCGAGCACACCGGCATCGAGGCTCACACGCTGATACTCTTTCGCTTGTGCCATCTCCACCGGTGCGGGTGTAACGCGACGTACGCGAGTACGCGCTACCTGAGGGGCGGAGGCGTCTTGTCGATGCCGCTGCTCGGCGGACTTGCGGACTGCTTCTTCAATGATGCTCATTCTCCGGCCCTCGTTGCGGACTCAGAACAAGAACTGCGACATCAGGTAGTACACGACCGCTACGCCGATCGCAGTTCGCACACCGAACAGGACTGCCTGTCGTCTGCGCAGCCGTGCGGTCCCTACTGTTTCGATCACTGGCACGGCGGCCAGGGGTGTTACGGTAAGAATCTCGCGTATATCACGCACACCGCGTACCGTTTGATCCAGGAACTGTGCTGCCACCACTGCTGCGAACGCCACCGCGGCTGCCAAGACTACGGACACGAGGAAGATGGCCAATCGCGCTGGCTTCGCTGGCTCGCGCGGAATACTCGCCGCCTGTGCGACTCTGAATTCATCGACGGTGCCGCCTGCGATGGCTGCCTCGCTCACCTCCGCATCCATTTGACGCTTGATCAGCTCCTCGTACTTTGCACGCGCGCTCGCCAAGTCACGGGTCACCTCCTGATACTCGCGCTCCACTTCCGGGGTCGCGTGCAATCTCCTCTCCAGCTCGCTCAGCTTCGCGCGCAGCTCTGCGTTGCGCGCCTGCAGTGCGGATAGCTGTGCCTCGGTGGCATTCAGCTGCGTCCGCAGCTGGACTGCCACTGGCGAGTCCTCTGCCAGGCTTCGATCCGCTGTATCCCCCGCAGCGATGCGCGCCTCGAGCGCCTCGATGTTGCGGCGGATCCGCCGTACGTCGGGATGATCGTCGCTGTAACGTTGTCTCGCTTCGCTCAGGATCGAACGCTGCATCTGCAGCTGTTGCTGCAAGGACATGCCTGTAATGGAGCCCCCCGCGCGTAGCTGCTCAATCTGCCGACGCAACGAGATCATATCGGGGTGGCTCTCGTCGTAGGAAACACTCTTGCGACGATACTCTTCTTCCAGCTGTCGCAGGCTCGCTGTCTCCGGTGCGGCTGCGCTTGCCTGCTGGAGCTGCGCCATCAGGAACACGCGCTCCCGTCGTAGCGCTTGCATTTGCATCTCGACGTTCTGGATGTCTTCCTCGATACGTGCCATTACGTTGAGATTGACGCCGGTCAGGTCCGGCAGACTACCTTGGTGCTTCTCCTTAAAGGCCGCGAGACGGTTCTCCAGCTCTGCGACTCGCTGACGCATACGCTCCGCCTCGGCTGCAAAGAAGCTCGCTGCCGACGCCACTACGCTTCTGCGGTCCTGACGATTCTGCTCAAGAAAGGCATTCACCAGCCAACTCGCCCCTGCGTACGCTCGCTGCGGATCGCGATTCTCGTAAGCGACGTTGAATGCGCTCACGATCTCTCGCTCGCGTCCCGTTCTTGGATCGAGAATGCGCGTCGTGACAATGCTGACCTCGATATCTTCTCGCAGTTTTCGTAGCATTGCCCGCTCATCTTCGATATCGTCGTAAAGCGCGTGCTCTTCCAACAGACGGCGTAGATTTCCATCGCTCAGCACTCGTGTGCTGAGGCTCTGAACGTAATGATCTGCGTACTCGTCTTCCCGTCCGCTCTGCCCCGGCCCACGCGCCAACATGTTCTGCATAGCGTTCTGCTCATCGATCTCGATGAGCGCCGCAGAGCGATAAATGTCAGGCAGTCCGAGCGCCAGCAGAGCGCCGAGTGCCACAATTGGAATAGATAGACCGAACAGCAGGGAGCGACGCTTCTTCAAGATGGACAGGTACTCACCGAAGCCCGGTGCCGCGATCTCTGGGCTCAAGTGCTGGGAAGCGTGCACGTTCATTTCTCAGTCTGTCCGTCGCGATTCATAAGTGACGCCGATCAGCACGCCGTTCGCGCTTGCGTCCGAGGGCTCATCTTCGTACTCCTGCCATCGATAGGTATAGGTAGCGTGCAATGTCCATTGCCGGTTGACCCGCCACTCAAAGCCAGCATCGGCGGCGGCATACTCTCTGGTAGGATAAGCGCTCCGCTCCTCAATCGATTCGTTACGGCTCACGCGCGCCCCAATAATCGAGGTGAAGCGTTGTGAGATGTCGTGATCCAACCGAATGCGCAACTGGTGGCGCTCCACTATGGTTCCCGCCGAGACCGGTCCCACTGTTCGCGTAATGTCCAGGAACAACCTGTTACGCTCGCTCTGCCAACGGCCGCCGATGCCGGCAACGACGTTGTTGTCACTGTGCCCTCGATCTGGCTCTGTCTGCTGGCCTCCGATACGTATGTAAAACCTCGACGTCGGCGAGTAATCTGTCGCCCATTCAAGGTGAGCCCCGTATGCATCTGCGTCGATCGCTGTCTCGTACTTCGCAACAACACCGCGGATCGTCACGCTTGATCGCGGCGACACTCTGATCCCGAGCCCAAGCGATGCGCCAACTTCTCGAAAGTCTTCCTGAAACCCGACCGCCCTTCTGTCAAAGGACGCGTCCACATAGTGCGCGTCGAGATCGAGCGTATAACGCTGCGACATGTCATAGGAAAAGTAGGGTGCGATGCGGATCAGATCCCGGCGGCTACGTTCAATGATGCGTCCGGAGTCGAGATCCTCGGGGTCCCCGAGGTCTCCCTCGATCTCCGTGCCTGGAAACTCGCTTCGCACTACGTCCTCCTGCGAAAAGCTTCCTGCGATCCCCATACGCCGCCGCGGCGTCTCATCGTGAAGGACCATGTCGAAGAAATAGTCGTTCGAATCTTCGTCCGACTCGTCCGGGAAGTAAGTGGCTCGCACGCGTGGCGTCACCTCCACCGTGGTGCGCGGATCTACAGTGCTGAAAGTGACCGACACATCGGCTTGCGCACCAGAAACATCCAACTCGCCGCCCGGAAGCTCTAGATGATAGTTGTCGCTGTACAGATACGCCGCGCCGATACGAGGCGCCACCTCCCAGTTAGCCCCCACAGCGCTCGTGCTCGCGAGCGCGAGCACGAGCCCAACGGCGTCGACAGCAAACCTCCGGCTCACGTCGCCACCGCACCGCCTCGACACGCAGTGACTGACTTCAACCCGTTCTACTTCTGACTTACGGTACAACAACGATGTCTCCTGCGATCAGCTCGATGTTCTGCTGCAGGTTTCTGCCGCGCACCACATCCGCATAGCGAAAGGGTATGGCTTTCTGCGCGCTGCCCTGCCCTCGCAGGACGATGATCTCATTTGCGGCGGCGAACGGAGTCATTCCGCCTGCCATGCTGAGCGCCTGCATCACGTTCACGCTCGGGTTCACCACGAACTCACCTGGCTTGTTGACCTGTCCAAGCACGTAGATCTTATTACCGTTGATCTGTTGTACCGAGATCGTGACTACCGCATCCGCGATGTACTTGTTGAGCCGTTCGCTCACGATCTTCGTCAGCTCCAAGACTGTCTTGCCGCGCGCGTCGACCTGTCCGACCAGCGGAAAGGAGAAGGCGCCGTCCGGCCTCACCAGCACCTGACGTTGTAAGTCGGGCTCTTTCCAGACAGAAATTTCAAGAATATCTCCTGGCTTGACCACGTAGCCGGTGTCCTGGGCATGGACGCATTGCAACGCGAGCAGCACGACGAGACCAGCAAACCACTGCAGACGCCGCATTTACTCAATCCTCTTGTACAGCGATGTATTAGTCATGAATCACTAGGCAGATGGTGATCGTGTTGGCCTGTCCTTTGCAGGTCGTGTGCCAACGGAGAACTGTGTCGCTACATGCCATCGCTCGTGCGGCTAGCTGAATAACGACGTGCACTTGTAGCGACGACATCTGCTCCACTCGTATAGGTGCGTTGTAAGAATCTGTCATGGGCTCTGCAATTACTACAACGCCAGGACCGGCGGAGCTTGCCGAAGGCGCTGCGATGCAAAGCCACAGGCCCGCCCTGTCCATCATCGTCCCGCTCTATAACGAGCAGGAGAGCGTGCGCCCGCTGTACGCGGCCATCGTGCAAGCAATGGGTCAGCTGGGGCGCTCGTTCGAGATGGTTTTCGTTGACGACGGCAGTAGCGATGCGACCGTAGAGATCGTGGATCAAATCGCACGCATTGACTCCCGACTTCGACTGGTCAAGTTTCGCCGCAATTACGGGCAAACCTCTGCAATGGCGGCTGGCATCGAATATGCCCGTGGCCAGGTCCTGGTTACGATGGACGGTGATCTGCAAAACGATCCCGCCGACATCCGGTCGTTACTCGAGAAGATCGAGGACGGCTACGACCTCGTCGTCGGCTGGCGTTACAACCGCCAGGACAAGCTGATCACTCGGAAGATTCCGTCACGTATCGCCAACTGGCTCATCGGCAAGGTGACAGGAGTCCCCATTCGCGACAATGGGTGCTCCCTCAAGGCATTCCGAGGCGATCTGATCAAAGAGATCCCGCTTTACTCCGAGATGCATCGCTTCATCCCGGCGATGGCCTCCGTCGCCGGGCCAAGGGTGGCCGAGATCAAGGTGCGCCACCACGCTCGGCGGTATGGAAAGTCGAAGTACGGTCTTTCCAGAATCTACAAGGTTCTTCTCGATCTGATGGTGATCAAGACCGTAGCAAGCTTTGCATCACGACCAATGCGTTGGTTCGCTCTACTGTCGTTACCTTTGTTCCTAGTGTCTTGTGTCGCACTTTCTTCTTCGGCGGTTTCCGTCGTTCGTGACGGCAGCATGTCGATCCCTATCGCGGGCACTGGCTTTGTCTTTCTTTCCTCGGCGTTGATGCTGCTGTGTAGTGGCGCGCTCGCCGAGCTTACGTATGCACGCGGCGATGTTCGAGATCGAGACTTCCTCAAGCTCACGCGAACAGTCCGAGATCCGCGATGAAGGGCTCGTTATGGCTACTGCGTATAAACCCTCCCGTTTATCGATCATCGTTCCCGTCGGCGCGCGACGCGCGAATCTCGAGGCACTGTATCAGGAGTATAAATCCGGCGTGGCTGCCATCGGCTTACCGTACGAGTTCATTTTCGTGCTCGATGGTCCTCGTGCCGATGCGGCACGATCGCTCGACAAACTGCAACGAGCCGGCGAGCGAATTACCGTGGTGAGCCTGACACGCTATTTCGGCGAAGCCGCGGCCCTCATGGCGGGATTCGAACGTGCGACAGGAGACGCCATCCTCACTCTACCTGCCTATCATCAGATTGATGCCAACCATCTCTACAAGTTGGTTTCCGCCCTCGATGAAGCAGACGTCGCGATCGGCTATCGATCGCCGCGTGCCGGCAACGCGCTCGAGAAGGTTCGGCGCGCAGCGTTTCACGGGCTTGTTCACTTCGTCACAGGGTTGCGCTTTCGTGATCTCGGATGCGGCGCCCGCGCCATGCGCCGACCGGTGTTCGAAGAGCTCGACCTCTATGGGGATCAACATCGGTTCGTCGCGATTCTGGCGACCCGCCTTGGTTTTCGTGTTGCGGAAGTGGCGATCGCGCAATCGCCGCACGACAGACGTACTCGCACTTACCGTCCGCGCGAGTACGTGCATCATCTGCTAGACTTGATCAGCATCTTCTTCTTGGTGCGATTCACGAAGAAACCTCTGCGCTTCTTCGGCATGATCGGGGCCATCACATTCATCGCCGGCGTTCTGTTGATCACGTATCTCGGTGTCGATCGAATCGTTTTCAGCGAGAGCTTGGCTGACCGGCCCGTGTTGATCTTGGCTGCGCTGCTGATCGTTCTTGGTGTGCAGATTTTCGCTCTCGGGCTGCTAGGCGAGCTGATCATCTTCACGCACGCACGCAGCTTGAAAGACTATCGGGTGGAAGCAGTCATTCACTACCCGGAGACTGAGGAAACCCCACCCGCCGGCACCGATCCCGAATCTGCCGCTGGCGCTCGCACCATATCGCAAACTGCTCCGTCGGCCGTTGCCTGAGCGCGGTATCGTGCCGTCTCGGGATCGCGTCGAGTCCACGCGTAAGCGAGACGAACCTGGCTTGATTCGCTTGTCGCGAGTCTCATCGGGTGCATCGTGATCGCAGGCGGCGGTGAGGGGGTTCCTGTACCCAGCGCGACGATCGAACGCACGCTCGTAAGCACGCCGCTGGGCAGCCGATCGAGTTCGGTACTCACATAAATCCGAGTCATTTCCGACAAGCGGCCAGCATCACGCATCACAGACGATCGTGTGAGATCGTCGAAGGAGTGCAGCGCGAGCACATGAGGCCGTCCTCGCCGGTCGTGCAACGCCTGCAATTGCACCAGTAGTGTGTCGAGGAAGATGGAGCGTGCTTCCGGCTGAAGCGCTGTCAGGTCGAGCAACACGCTCCTGCTCGGGTGCTCCAGTACCATCATGACCTCGTTCAAACGGGGCGCCTCCTGTGCATCTCCCAGCGCAGTAAATCCCTCTGCTGGCTCCGGTCCGCCGCTACAGGTCCTCACCAGGCAGCACTGATAGCCGCTGGCGCCAAGTCGCGTTATGAGTTGATCGCACAGCATTGCCTTTCCGCTGCCACTGGGCCCGTAGATCAGCAAGGAATCGTTGTACGGATCCAGTGAAAGCACACGGCCGTCTTCGAAAGCTCCGATTGCAATCCGTTCCCGAGATTGCGCATAGAGCAAGTCGCCTTCTGTCAGATCGTGCGCGAACTCAAGAAAGCCATCGCAATAAGCACCAACCGTCGTCCGGTCGGCGTAGGTCTTGATTACCGGTGCCGCGTTCTGCACTGCTACCGCATGCTCCGCGAGGTGAAAGAGAGCAAGGTCGTTCTCGGCATCGCCGATCACCACCAAGTTATGTGCGGACAAGCCGAGCTGACGCAACACCTCCCTCACACCGAGCGCCTTGTTCACCTCCACAGGTGCAATGATCAACGAAGCGTCGTTGGTGACGATCTGGTATTCGAGGCGTAGCCTGTTCAGCACGTCACGTACCCGACTCTCGTTCGTGATCGACGTCGTGATGATCGCGCTCCCGCTCATGATCGGCTTGACCCCACGCCGCTCGAGCTCCTGCACCAAGATCTCGGGAGGTGCTTGGGCGAGAATCTGTGAGCGTCGGGTGGCTGATTCGTGCAGAATTGCGCCATTCTCGGCGATCAGATAGTCGAAAATGCGCGCGAACGGAAAGACCTCCAGCAACTCCCTGAGAGCTCGCGCCGTAACGAGTATGAGCTTGCGGCCAGTCAGCGTAAGCGCACGCAACGCATCGACGCATCGCTCGTCGTAGCGCCCAGCGCGCGCGAGCGTCCCGTCGAATCCGACCGCAAGCGCAACGAATCGCATACCTACCTCAGAACAGCCATTCGTTCCTTCGACTCCGGCCTAGTGAAAAGAGGTTTCAGTCGGCGACCACATTCACGACGGTCTTCCACCATATGCGGTCTCATTTAACCGTTGCCCCTCACTTGCGCTCGCTGAACAATGCCTCGTACGCCGCGAGCAGCCGCGGTGCTTCATGCTCCCAAGCAAGTGTCTTTCTGACGCGCTCGCGACCGATCTGCCCCATGCGCGTGCGCAGTGCCTCGTCGTCCAGCAGCTGCACAATCTTGCGTGCGAAATCGACGTGGTTGTTGCGCTCGGCGTACAGAGACGCCTCCTGCGCCGAGACGCGACCTTCCGCCAAGTCGTACTGGACGATCGGCTTGCCGAGCGCCATATACTCCATGATCTTGTTCATCGTGGACTTGTCGTTCATCTCGTTTGCGACGTCAGGATTCACGCATACGTCCGCCGTGTTGAGCACCGCGAGCAATACACTGTCGGGAACGCGACCGGTGAACGTCACATACTCGTCGACGTTCAGCTCTCTGGCGAGGCTTTGCAACGCCTCGAGCTCGGTACCACTCCCCACCAAGCTGAAGTGGATATCGGAACGCTTCATATCGTGCACGATGTGGCGCACGGCGCGCAGTAGACCGTCGATGCCTTCCTGACGCCCCATGACGCCTACATAACCGACCAGATAACGACGTCCCTTCTTGATCTCTGGTGTCGGTGGGAGAATCTTGAGACGATGCAAGTCTGGCCCACTACGGACCACGAAAACTTTCGACGGCGGTACTCTCCCGCGCTCAATGGCGATTCTGCGGTACGATTCGTTGGTGGCCAGCGTCACATCTGCCGTCTTGAACGTAAGACGCTCCAGCAACAGCATCATCCGATAAAAGAAATCCTTGCGCTGAAACTTTGCCTCGTACAGCTCAGGATTGATGTCGTGATGATCGAACAAGAACTTCTTTCCGAACAGCTTATAGAAACCGCCTATCAGGAACAGCGTGTCCGGTGGATTGCAGGCGTGAATGACGTCGAAGCCTTGTTCGATCAGCACACGAACGGACAAGACGAACTCTGCGACGAGCGCCCATGCATATTCCGCGACATAGCCCAAGGGTCCACGTGCTTCGAAAGGCTGCGGATGACGATAGATCGATATGCCATCGATCTCCTCGTAGCTCCTCTCGTAACCCTTCCCTTTGGGGCAAATGATCGCAACGCCATAGCCCGCTGAGCGCAGCGTCCTCGCCTCTTGCCACACACGCCGATCGAACGGGCACGGAAGATTCTCCACGATGATGAGCGCGCGCCGTTGCGCCTTGGCCACGGCGACTATCGGCCTCACCACCTGCTCCTTGCTTCGCGACATGACCCTACCAGCACATGCCGAGATAGTGCGCCTTCAGCTGATCTCGACGCGGCAGCCTAACCGTATCGAGTAGCAGCTGATCCGGCCTGGTGTGCGCCTCCAAGGCAGCGACGACATCCGGGGACTTCATCGATACGACGAGCACATCGCAACTGCGTATCAGCGTCTCCAGATCCGTCGTCATGAGTGACGCGATGTGGGGGATGCTCTCTTCGATAAAGCGTTTGTTGGCACCGATGAGGCGTGCCACGTTGACTTCCGGATCGTAGATGCAGAGCTTCAGCCCCTTTCCGATGAAGCGTTCGGCCATGATGACGAACGGACTTTCTCTCAGGTCGTCCGTTCCAGACTTGAAGCTAAGCCCGACCATTCCCACTGATCGCCTGCCGCTGGACAGGACTGCATCGATCGCATGCTCGATGTGCGCGCTGTTGCTCGCCAGCACGTTGGCGAGCATGGGAAGCTCCACATCGCGGATCTTGGCTGCATAAAGCAGTGCCTTGAGATCCTTCGGCAGGCACGATCCACCGAAGGCAAAGCCGGGTCGCAGATAGGCGGGCGAGATATTCAGCTGGCGATCCAGACAGAGCAACCTCATGACTTCGTGCGCATCGACGCCCAGCGCCTGCGCAATTCGTCCGATCTCGTTCGCAAACGTCACCTTCACCGCATGAAACGCGTTACAGGCATATTTCAGCATCTCTGCAGTGCGAACCGTGGTGTGCACGAACTCACAGGGCAGATGGCCGAAGAGATTCTTCAGCACGCTTACCGCATACGCATCGTCACTTCCGACGACAGTCATCGGCGGATGGTCGTAATCCTCGATGGATGAGCCTTCCCGCAGGAACTCTGGCTGAAAGCATAAGCTGAAATCGCGTGCTGCCTTCATGCCGGAAGCGCGCTCTAGCACCGGCTGGATGACCTCTTCAACCGTGCCTGGTCTGACCGTAGAGCGGATCACGATGACGTGGTGTGAGCTCTTCTCCGGCAAGACTGCACCGATCTCTTCCGCAATGTGCACGATCGCACTGAGGTCCTGATTACCGTTCGAGCTCGCCGGCGTGCCTACGCACACGAACGACAGGTCAGTTGCAAGAATCGCCTCACGTACCGAATCGGTGACGCGCACCCGTCCCGATGCGCTGACGGTGCGCATCAGCTCCTGGATACCTGTCTCGACTATGGGTGCCTGCCCACGCCTGAGCAACTCGAGTTTGTTCGAGTCTATATCCACACCAATCAGTGAATGGCCGTCGCGCGCAAGACATGCAAGCGAAACGGCTCCTACGTACCCCAATCCGAAGATGCTGATCTTGCGAGGCTCGACCGCACGTAACGGCTCTTCCGTGCGATCTTCATCTAACCATGGGCGTGGAACGTGCGCAGAACTTGTGAATGTCTCGGGTCCTATCGACATGATGGCTCCACGTTACATCTCCGCTTCTCAGGGTGCAGGATGATGGGCAAGTTCTATGCCACGAAGCCAGCGTGCGATGCGCGCGCCTTCTAGCTGCCGCGCAATAGAGCACGCGCTGAAGGGCTGTTTCTGTTTCGATCCACGGAGACTGATATCTAGGTGCACAAGGACGTCGGAAGCTCACCGACGTGTCTCAGACACGTAAAAACCTAATTACAAGGAACCACGCAATGCGTTGAAGAATTTGCATCTGGCACTCAGCTTTCTTCTGGAGACGATCACAGTGGAAGCCTCAATCAAGTTGCACGAAAACGGTTTGGGAAATCTGCTGGGACGCTCGCCTGCGATGAAACAGGTGTTCTCGTTGATTCAACGCGTGGCGCCAACGGAAGCCACCGTGATGATCATGGGAGAAAGTGGTGTCGGAAAAGAGCTGGTAGCGGAATGCATTCACCTGCTGAGTCGCCGTGCACAAGGCCCGCTCGTCGCGATCAACTGCGGCTCGATTCCTGCTTCGCTCATAGAGGCGGAATTGTTCGGCTACGAGAAAGGAAGTTTCACCGGTGCATCGCGCTCGCACGCCGGCGTCTTCGAGCGCGCGACCGGTGGCACGTTGTTCCTGGATGAAGTCACCGAGATGCCGCTAGACATGCAGACGCGCCTCTTGCGCGTTCTCGAGACCGGCAGGTTTTATCGAGTCGGAGGAACACAGGAGATCAAGACGGATATTCGTGTCGTGGCGGCGACGAATCGCAACATCACCGAAGCGGTGGCGAATCGTCAGCTCCGCGAAGACCTGATGTATCGTCTTGCAGTATTCCCGCTGCACGTGCCGCCACTTCGCGAGCGCGCCGGTGATGTGCCGCTGTTGGCGGAGCATTTCCTCCAGCTATTGAACAGTGCAAGTGGGACTGAGAAGCGATTCTCGGCGGCATTTCTGGACGCCTTGCAAACGTACCGATGGCCGGGCAACGTGCGCGAGCTGAAGAATGCTGTCGAGCGTAGTTTCATCCTCGCAGATGATGTGCTCGAGTTTGATCTACCGATCGCGATGCCGGTGCCTCAACAAGAGCCGGTGACGAAACCTGCGGGCTTGCATGTTCCGCTCGGATCGAGTCTCGACGAAGCCGAGCGCTCGCTGATCGAGGTCACGCTTGATTATTGCGACGGCGACAAGAAGCGCGCTGCGGCAGTACTAGGGTGCAGCTTGAAGACGCTTTACAACAAATTGAATAGCTATGCGCGCGAGAATGCCGCGCGAGCTCGGACCACCCCTACGCAGGTCTCGGGCCCAGTGTCGTCGACATCGATGTAACGGATCAAATCAGTCGAACGGGAGCTGTCTGGACGAGCGCGCCAGTGCCTGCCGGCCTGGTACTCGCGAGTTTCGTTGTCATGATTTTCCGGACTTGCTCCCGCATTAGAGGCGCCCTAGACTCATACCAGACGCTCGTCTGGTATGTGTCTCATATGCCCCCACTCGCTCCTAAGCAATTGAAAGTGTTGGAATTTATTCGCCGTTTTATCGAAACGCACGGATTGCCGCCCACCCGCGGCGAGATCGCGCGGGGGCTTGGATTGAAGAACCGTCAGGGAATCGACCAGCACTTGCGTGCGCTCGAGCTGAAAGGAGCGATCGAGCTGCTGCCGGGCATGTCGCGTGGAATTCGTCTGCGCGACGGAGAAGAGCTGCAAGCCGACCGCACCAGACATGAAAGCACTGCTGTCAGCGGCCTACCCCTGCTAGGGCGAATTGCCGCAGGCACTCCCATTTTGGCGGTGGAGAACATCGAAGAGCACGTCGCAATTGACGGTGCTGTATTCAATCCTCGTGCGGATTTTCTGCTTCGTGTCCGCGGCGATAGCATGCGAGACGCGAACATTCACGATGGCGACTTGCTAGCGGTGCATCGCACCTCGCGGGCGAGCAACGGACAGATCGTCGTTGTTCGCATCGACGAAGAAGCGACCGTGAAATATTACGAGCGGCACGGTCACATTGTCAGGCTGGTTCCGGCCAACCCCGATTTCGCCTCCATCGAGATCGACCTGCGACGCGATGCGCTCACCGTTGAGGGCCTCGCAGTCGGCGTCATTCGTCGCGGGCTCGACGTCGTACGGATGCCGACACGATGATTTCCCATGTCTGCGCATCGTGCCCAAACATTGGAACAGCTTGCGCGTCTATGTCGCACCGGACGCGATGCGAGCCTTCTTGCCGGCACTGCACCGACTGGATGGGCAGAGCTCGATGCCATCCTGCCGGGTGCAGGATGGCCGCTAGGCGCGGTGATCGAGCTCATGCCAACCGCCACGGGCATTGGCGAATTGAGCCTACTGATGCCGACATTGGCACAGTTCAGCCGCTCTGAACGATACGTCGCGTTCATCTCTCCACCATACGTCCCTTTCGCTCCGGCGCTCGCGCAAAGAGGCGTACAGTTGCACCGCTTGCTCGTTATCGAGACGAGCGCTTCTGTAGACACATTGTGGGCGTTCGAACAGACGCTGCGCTGCAATGCTTTTGGTGCCGCGTTGGCGTGGTGCCCGTTTGTAAAAGACCGAGAAGTACGTCGTTTGCAACTCGCCGCCGAGTCGGGACGCAGTATCGGATTCTTGTATAGAACTCCTGCGGCAGCGCTGGAGCCATCCCCTGCTGCCGTCCGTTTGCGGCTGCAAGCAAACGATAAAGGATTGATCGTCGAGGTCCTCAAGTGTCGCGGCGCACGCAGCGGCATGACTGTCGCTATCAGCTGTGCTGATAGCGAGCGCGCTTCTGGCTCCAGCCTCCGATCCCCAGCCTCCAGCCCGTAATCATGTTGTGGCTTTGCATTGCCTTACCCCAGTTGCCTCTCGAGGCTTTGCGGGCTCGCAATGACGACATTCCTACCGTCGTAACCTCATGTGAGGGCAATACCAGATGGATCGTTTGTAGCAATCGTGCGGCAGAACGACGAGGCTTGAAGCCTCCCATGAACTTTACGGTGGCGCTTGCGATGTATCCGCAAGTGAACACGCTCGAGCGCAACCTCAAGGCCGAGCGCTCTGCTCTCGAACGTCTGGCCGCATGGGCCTATCAGTTCAGCAGCACCATCGTGCTCGGCGATATTGCACCTGCATTTCGCAAAGCAAGGCATAGTTTGCTATGGATTGAGATCGGCGCCAGCTTGAAACTCTTCGGCGGCTTGCGGCCTCTGCTCGCCCGCATCGACCAAGAACTTGCCGAGTTGAATTACACATACCGCCTGGGCGTCGGTCCCACACTCGAAGGCGCCGCATTGCTTGCCCGGGCCGGCATCCGCATCGCCATCATGACGACCGAGCGGTTCTCTGCTCGCATTCGCAATTTACCGATTCGCTACTTGGCGCTGACAGATGAGACTTTCCGACATCTCCACATTGCCGGTATCCGCACGATCGGATTACTGCTCGAGCTACCCCGAGATGCGCTCGCGAAGAGATTCGGCCCGCAGACGAGCGACTACTTGGCACGTCTGGTCGGCACAGCTCCAGATCCGCGTCCAACCTTCGAGCTTCCGCGGCATTACGACGCGCACTTCGCTTTCGATTTCGAGCTGCAGAGCACCGAAGCGTTGCTCTTCCCGCTGCAGCGCATGCTGCGCGAGTTTTGCGGTTACTTACGCGGGCTCGATGTCTGCGTGCAGCACTTCGACCTCATACTCGAGCATCACGGAGCGGCTGCAACGTCGTTGCGCCTTGGATTGTCCAGACCCGAACGCAGCGCGGAAAAGTTTCTGACACTTGTTCGTGAGCAGCTTGACCGGATCACAATTCCAGCACCGACCGTTGGACTTCGGCTAAGCGCGCGGCATTTCGTCGAGCCGTCAGCCCAGCAATCCGACTTCTTCAGCCGCGCGTTGCAAAACAGCGAAGAGTTCGCACATACGTTCGATCGCCTTGTCGCTCGTCTGGGTGTAGAGCACGTGCATTGGATTCAATGCGTTGCCGACCACCGCCCCGAGGCGTGCTGGCGCAAGAGCCACGCCGCCGATGCTCAGCGCGCAACACTTGCCTTCCCCGAGCGACCATTGTGGCTGCTTCCGCAGCCCAAACTTCTCCAGCGGTCACACCTCATTCAAGTTATATCGGGCCCTGAACGGATCGAGAGCGGCTGGTGGGACGGCGGCGACATCCAACGAGATTACTACATCCTGCGCACCCGAGATGGCGCGAACCTGTGGGCGTATAAAGATCTCGCGCACAACGGAGAGTGGTATTTGCATGGCTATTGGTCCTGAGAGATTTCGCTGATGCGCAAGAACGCGCTGCGCACTCAGTCGAACGCGCCCACTGTCGAGCTTGGACGCAAGAACCATGAGCTACGCTGAGCTGCACTGCGTTAGCAACTTCAGCTTCTTACGCGGGGCTTCGCATCCCGCAGAGCTCGTCTATCAGGCACACCGACTCGGATACGTCGCCCTTGCACTCACAGACGAGTGCTCGATGGCAGGCATCGTGCGTGCATATGAAGCCGCGAATGCCTGCGGCTTGAAGCTCATTGTCGGTTCGGAGTTCCGCACATCCGACGGTTTACGGCTCGTGCTACTGGCTCCGACGCAGAGAGCTTATACCCAGATTTGCACCCTCATCACGACTGCGCGTCGTCGCTCCTCGAAAGGAAACTACCAGCTATCGCGCGACGACTTGGCGAGCGGTCTGGACGAGTGTCTGGCGTTGTGGATCCCGCCGCGAGATCCACCACGTTCTCAAGCGCATTGGATGCGCGAACGATTCCCAGGGCGGGTTTGGATCGCAGTCGAACTGCATCGCGAAGCTGACGACGCGAGACACTTGCATTCCCTGCGTGTCTTGAGCGAGCAAACGGGCATGAGACTCGTCGCTGCGGGCGATGTTCACATGCACGTCAAGGAACGTCGCGCGTTGCAGGACACGCTCACGGCTATCCGACATCGTTGTACGCTTGCCGAAGCGGGACATCGTCTCTTTCCGAACGGAGAGCGTTATCTTCGACCTTATGAGGACTTGGCCGAGCTCTATCCGAAAGACCTCCTCGACGAGACTTTGCGAATTGCGGATCTGTGTGCGTTCTCGCTGAAGAGCCTGCGCTATCGTTACCCAAGAGAGCTCGTTCCGGACGGCAAGACTCCATCAGAGCACCTGCGTGAGCTGACCGAGGCCGGCCTTGCCAACCGTTGGCCTGCCGGAGTGCCGGCGAACATTCGCCAGATGGTCGAGAAGGAGCTCGCCTTGATCGCTGAGCTCGAGTATGAGCCGTTCTTTTTGACGGTGCACGAGCTCGTTTCGGAAGCCAGGAGAAGAAACATCCTATGCCAGGGAAGAGGTTCGGCGGCGAACTCAGTAGTGTGCTACGCGCTTGGGATCACGGAGGTCAGTCCTGAGAACATCGATGTGCTCTTTGAGCGCTTCATCAGCAAGGAGCGTAACGAGCCACCGGACATCGACGTCGATTTCGAGCACGAACGCCGCGAGGAGATCATCCAGTACGTCTTCGATAAGTATGGACGTGAGCGTGCAGCGCTTGCAGCCACGGTCATTTGCTATCGTTCGCGCAGCGCGATTCGAGACGTCGGCAAAGCGCTGGGTCTCGGGTTGGACGTCATTGACCGGCTGGCCAAGTCGCAAACCTATTGGGATGATTTCGAGGCATTACAGGCGAATCTCTCCCGTAGCGGCCTGCACGTCGACGGAGAGATAGCGCGACTGTTCTGTGCGCGCGTTAGAGAGCTCCTTGGGTTTCCCCGCCATTTGTCTCAGCACGTCGGTGGTTTCGTCATCTCAGAGAACCCGATCAACGAGATCGTGCCGATCGAGAATGCGGCAATGCCCAATCGTACCGTCATCCAATGGGAAAAGAACGACCTGGAAGCGCTTGGTTTGCTCAAGGTCGACGTCCTCGCACTGGGCATGCTCACCGCGATACGCAAGACGTTTGAGCTCTTGAAAAAGGCCGGCCGCGGACCGCGCAACCTGAGCGAGATTCCTCGTGAGGATCCAGCCACATACGACATGATCTGCCGGGCGGAGACGATCGGCGTCTTTCAAATCGAGTCGCGAGCACAGATGACTATGCTGCCCCGCTTGCGACCGCGCTGCTACTACGACTTGGTCATTGAGGTCGCGATCGTTCGTCCCGGTCCGATTCAAGGCGGCATGGTCCACCCTTACCTGCGTCGTCGGCTCGACCCTAGCACGGTGAGCTATCCGAGCCCCGAGCTCGAGGAGGTACTCAAGAAGACACTGGGAGTTCCAATCTTCCAGGAGCAAGTCATGCAGATCGCCATCAAGGCAGCTGGCTTCACGCCTGGCCAGGCCGACTTGTTGCGACGCTCCATGGCCGCCTGGAATCGCAGCGGCACGATGCACCTATTCAAGCAGCAGTTGATCGACGGCATGCTGACTCGCGGTTACTCGCGCGAGTTCGCCGAGCAGATCTTCAGGCAGATCGAAGGATTCGGAGAGTACGGCTTCCCTGAGTCGCACGCCGCTTCCTTTGCCCTATTGACCTATTTCTCGAGCTATCTCAAATGCCACTGGCCGGCAGCATTCATCGCTGCACTCATCAATAGTCAGCCAATGGGTTTCTATCGACCACCGCAGCTACTCGAGGAAGCCAAGCGGCAAGGAGTCACGATTCTTCCCATTGATGTGCTGGCCAGTGACTGGGATTGCACTCTCGAGCAGGATAACCAGGGCCGGCACGCGATCCGCTTGGGCACGCGGCTCGTTCGAGGGCTGCGCGAGCAGGAAGGGGCCATCATCAGTGAGATGCGGGCAAGACAACCATACTCGAGCATGGAAGATTTCTGCGCTCGCACTCGACTGACGAAACGAGCGATACGAGCCTTGGCGCTGGCGGGCGCGTTCAGGAGCCTGACGGCTCATCGCCGTGCGGCGTATTGGCAAGCGCTTGGCGTCGAGCGGTTACCCGGCATGCTCGCGCACCTTCCTCAACGCGAGGGCCAACCCATCCTCCCTGCTCCAACGGCGTACGAAGAGGTGCTCACCGACTACGAACAGCTTGGCTTCAGCACGCAACGACACCTTCTCGAGTTGCTCCGTGATCGCTTACGGAAGGCAAACATCCTCACTCGGCGCGAGATCGAGAAAAGAAAAAACGGGGACAAGGTTCGCGTTGCGGGCTTGATCACACACTTGCAGCGGCCAGGAACCGCTGCGGGGATCGTTTTCGCATCCTTGGAAGATGAGACCGGCATCAACAACGTCGTGATCAAGCCTGAGGTCTTCGACGCCCACCGGCACGTCGTCCTGCAAGCCAACCTGATGGTCGTCTCTGGAACGTTGCAAAGTCAGGACGGCCTCATCCACGTCGTCGCGGAACAGATCGAGGACTATTCACATTGGATCGTGCACGTTCCACGCACTTCTCGCGACTTTCAATGAGCGAAACATAGGAGCATTGACGGTGCGCGAAAGCCGCCGCCGCTACCGGAGGGGGCGGCTTCACGCCCTCGAGCGGACGACGAGTCGGGACGAGTCAGCACAAAAAAGCCCCGACGAGCTTCTGCTCGTCGGGGCTTCGCTTTGATTTAGGAGCCTGGCAGTGACCTACTCTTGCATGCCCAAAGGGCACACTACCATCGGCGCTCAGCGTTTTCACTTCCGAGTTCGGAATGGGATCGGGTGGTTCCCGCTGGCTATGGCCGCCAGGCAAACTGGTTCGCGTGGTGGCTGAATCAGTGATTCAGCCACCCACTGCAGAATTCGGAGTCGCTTCGATGCACTGTCGCACTGAGTAATCGAGCACCCGATGCATCCACCCGCGCCCATTTGCACGAGTGCCAAGCACATTGGGTGTTATATGGTCAAGCCTCACGGGCAATTAGTACTGGTTAGCTCAATGCATTACTGCACTTACACACCCAGCCTATCAACGTCGTAGTCTGCGACGGCCCTTCAGGGGAGTCGAGCTCCCAGGGAAACCTAATCTTGGGGGGGGCTTCG
>ERZ777003.450-NODE-450-length-80809-cov-17.984830_pt1 | contig 80809 bp, 57 predicted proteins | sample MGYA00374956_ERZ777003 | MGnify/ENA primary metagenome ERZ777003 (study PRJEB29302, sample SAMN06268252) | bioreactor metagenome | isolation source: Joint BioEnergy Institute, California, USA | place: USA:Joint BioEnergy Institute, California, USA | collected...
TACAAAGACCTGTGGAAGATGTTCTGCCCAAGCTCACTCACCGTTTGCTTGGGCAGCACGACCTCCAGCGCCCTGGCTGGCGACGACGTCACGCGTGTCCTTGGTGGTGCGCGCAATAACTTTGTCGTCGACATCGCAGGAATTGCTGCGGACTGGATTCCGCCAAGTGGTACGTGGCCCACGCTCCTGGGCGGCGGTGGAGCTGCCTTGCTCAATGGATTGCGCGGCAACAATTCGATGGTCGTGGGACCTGGGAATACTTTGCAGTATTTCAACGCGCTGAAGGTGCGCCGCGGCAAGGAATATCGCAACTATCGTGACAGATTCAGCGGCGACGTGGGAGACAAGGCGGCTCTGGTCCTGGTGCTCTTGACCATTGGCGCGTATGCGACGTGCGACATCTGCACGGTGATCAAGTCCACGCCCAAGCAGGAAGATGTCCGAGATAATCCAGAGTGGCTCCCGCTGGCATTCCAGATGGCGGGTGAGAGGGCGCAGGCGTTGCTCACCGAGCTGGAACGGCAACTGGCGGCGGTTTCGCACGCTGAGGACAGCGTCGCCCAGGCGATGACGGCGATTGAGCGTTTGCGCTCGGATTTAACGAACACGAACTATCGCCTGGAGGTGGTTGAGGCGAAATTCGCTGAGGACTCGCTTGAGTCGGCCGAGGACGCGATCCTGTCGCTGGAGGATGCGCCGCGGCAAGGGGGAGACTAATACCACGACCAGCGCGAGCGACGAGGGATTGCCACCGACCTGTGCGAGTATGAGGAGACATCAGAGTGCTGAATGAGGACAATCTTTCTCTGGTAGGAAGCTATAACCGCTATATCACCGGCGACATCAACCTGGTGTCGCAGGGGGATGATGGCGCGGCTTCGGTGACGGCCGTCTGGGCCGTGGGCGGCGGGACAGCGGCCAACAATGGAAACGTGGACATCTTCGGGACCCAGGGCGCTGTCATGCGGGCAGGCGCAGAGATGCCGGCCTTTGTTCACGTGGAAGCCTCGCCGACCGGCAGTACGATCGACATCATCAATCAGAACTTGGAGCCCGGGAGCACGGTTTGCATCCGTCAGGGCGAAACCGAGGCGCCGTCGGCCCAAATCACGCTGAACCAACTCCCGCCCGGCCTGACGATGCAGGTAGCGCCTCCGGAAGTCGGGCCACAGATCAAGATGACCAGCGAGTCGCTGGTGTTGAGCATCGGCCTGGCTAAGATCGAAATGACGCCCGAGGGCATTACTCTGTCGGTAGGCACATCCAAGCTGGAAATGCAGGCCGCTGGTGTCACCCTGAACGGCACCAGCATCAACGTGGGCAGCGGTTCCACGATGTCGTGCAACTGCCAGGGTATGGAGCTCAATCTCAAGGGAACAGCGGAAGCCAACCTGACGGCCGCGCTGGTTAAAATTGGCTGATCGGCAGGCAAGCCCGCGCTGCGGATAGCCTTGTCAGTTGGACTTTTATCACGGCGTGCAGCAATCGCATTGGTGATTTGAGAAAGGTAAGAACCATGCCTCCCGCTGCCCGGCTAACGGATATGCATACCTGCCCCATGCAGACGCCTGGCACGCCGCCCGTTCCGCATGTTGGCGGGCCAATCGTGGGACCTGGTGCGCCGACCGTGTTGATTTGCAATTTGCCCGCGGCCGTGGTCGGCGACACCGCCACGTGCACGGGGCCGCCCGATACGATCGCCATGGGCTCGACCAAGGTGCTGATTGCCAACAAGCCTGCGGCACGAATGGGCGATACCACCGCGCACGGCGGGACGATCGTCGCGGGGGCTCCGACCGTGATTATCAATTGAAGGAACCATCCGCCGTGTGGACGCTAGCGATACGCCATGCGGCGTTGGTTGTGGATAAGGTACTGCAATGAGTCATGCGGGGACCATGGAATCTCGCGTTGCCGCGGTGCTGCGGCGCTATCAGCCGAATGAAAGCACGTTAAAACTCTATCGCGAAGCCGTCCGCGATATGGACGATCCGCAAATGGCTGCAGCGGTTCAAAAGCCCGCGGCCTTTGTGGCTCTGTTGGCGCGCGAAGGTGAACCCACCGACGCCGTGGAGTTCCTGGCCCGATGGCTGCCGCCCCGGCAGCGCATCTGGTGGGGCTGCCTGGCCTTGTGGTATCTGTACCGGCCCGAGCCACCTTCTGCCGTGGACACCGTCTTGGCGGCCCTGGTGCGCTGGGTGGAAGAGCCGACTGATGCAAACCGCCGTTCGGCTCGGGCCGCGGGCGACGCGCTAGGTTCGGGACATCCCGCGGGCGCGCTGGCATTGGCCGCCTTCTGGAGTGGAGGGAGCATGTCGGCCCCTCATCTGCCCGAGGTGCTGCCACCGGCCGATCTGTCGCCGCAGGCGTTGGTGTCGACGTTTCGCCTGGCCGTCAATAGCCAGCCGGCCGATCGCAGCCAGGCGTTGTACCAGTATTTTGTGAAGCTGGGTCTGGACGTTGCCGCTGAGCCGATGCATTGGGACCAGACATCGATGCGGTCCCGTTAACCATGACCATCCCCTCGATGTCGCGCTGCCCGCGAAGTGTGCTTCCAGCTGCCGGGGCAACAGGTCTGGTACATCAGGCGATGCACGGCGAACAAGCCGAACCTTTCTTTCGAAATCAGCCATTGAGGAATCATCCCGATGCCTGCTCCCAGCTTTGAGGAGTTTTGCGCCGACTTTCGTCAGTTTCGCGCTGTCGCCGGCAACGTGCTGGAGACGGCGGAAGATGGCCCGCTCAAACAGAAGTTGGCCGACCTCATTAAGTTCGTTGACCAGCAGTTTGCGCAATTCACGGAGCTCTACCCGCAGGCGATGGCGGACCTCCAGGCCCGCAAGGCGGCCGTCCTTCAGAAGGTCCAAGAGCAGCGAGCAACGCTCGGCTCCCTGCAGCAACAGATCGCGCAGGCAGCCGCTCAGCCCAAGATTCCCCGGGCAGCCACGCCGCGCAAGCCGGCTTCCATAGAGGTCATTCCCGGTGTGCGATTGCGTGAGGAATTGCTGGACCGGTTCGGCCGGATCAGGTCCGAGGGCGACGACCAAGCCATCCGCGAAGTGTGGGAAGATTGGGACTGGCACGGGGATCATTGGGACGGACAGAACTTGCGACACCGGCTCCGTGCGCCCGTTATCGCAATGTGTCGCGATCGGGCGACACGTACCACCTGCGGGCGATCAGCTTAAAGAACACAGCGGCACCTGATCTTCATCTTGCGTTCGGCAGAGCAGCACCGCGCTCGGTTTGTGAAGCGGGTGCCTTTCTTGCTTGCCTATTCGGGACGGCGCACATCGAGCCTGTTGCGTCGTGCGCGTAACGCAGTGAACCTACGCGCGATTGCGTGCTGCCGTTAAGCGACTACGAAGCGGCAACACCGTTACTACCGGTGTTGCCCGCGCGATCGCCAAAACCGGTCGACATTCGCCCGAATTTAAACATCGCCGTCGACCTTTTTCTGGGCTTTGAAATCTGCCCAATCCGAAAACTTTACCAGGGTTCTCACGCCCCCCGGGTGTGCGGCTTCCTGCCCTGCCGCATCGCCCTCCCCTGCTTTGCTGACCTGCCAAGGTACGCGCCAACGTTCCTGGGGTGCTCGGCTCATAACCGGGACGGCTGGTACCTTCCACGTTTGAATCGACACGGCCCATGGCTATCTACTCGCAGTTCAACCGACCGCTTCGGGTGAAGACTCCCCTGGGTGATGACGCGGTGCTGCCGGTTGGTTTCTCCGGCATCGAGGGGCTCTCGCAACTGTTCAACTTCGAACTGGACTTGTTGGCACCGCGCTACACCGACGTGGATTTCAGCAAGATCCTCGGGCAGTCAGTAACCGTTGAGTTGTCTGGCCCGCTGGGCGAAACGCGGTACTTCAACGGCATCGTGCGGTCATTTGAAGAGGGGCTGCGCGACAACGAGTTCACGTCGTACAAGGCGCAGATCGTGCCGCAGTTGTGGCTCACCACCAAGCGGTTTCGCAGCCGGATCTTCCAGCAGAAATCCATACCTGAGATCCTGGCCGTTGTGTTCGACGGCATTACGACCGCGTTCGAGTTGTCGGGCACATACCACGCCCGCAACTACTGCGTGCAGTACCAGGAAAGCGACTTTGCCTTCGCCAGCCGGCTGATGGAAGAAGAAGGCATCTTCTACTACTTCCGTCACGAGCAGGACAAGCACACGCTGGTGATTACCGACGGGCCTTACCAGCTCAAGGATTTGCCGGGCATTTCCAGCGTGATCTTCGACCCGATCGAAGGTGGCCTTCGCGAAAGCGCGTGCGTGTTCGCGTGGCGTAAACGTCAGGAGATTTGCGCCAGCCAGGTCACGTTGTGGGATTACCATTTCCAACTGCCTGGCAAGAACCTGGAAGCCCAGGCGACGGTTCAGCAGACGGTCCAGGTCGGGCAAATCACCCACCATCTGCCCGGCACGGAAGAGATGCTTGAGATCTACGAATTTCCCGGCCGCTATTCCCAGCGGTACGACGGCATCGATCCCGGCGGCGCGCAGCGCCCGGCGGACCTGCAGAACATCTACACCGACAACATGCAGACGGCCAAGGTGATCATCGAAGCCCAGGCCGCGCATTCGCTGGAAATCTCCGGGCAGAGCAACGTGTCGTCGATGTGCCCGGGCTTGAAGTTCCAGCTTGAGCGGCACCCCAATGCCGACGGCAAGTACTTGCTGGTGCAGGTTGAACACCGCGCCGAGCTGCCCAGCAGCTACCAGTCGGACCGCAACGCCACAGGGTTCCGCTACGAAAATCGCTTTACCTGTTTGCCCGAAGGATTGGCGTTCCGTCCCAAGCGCGTCACGCCTCGGCCGCGGATTGCCGGGCTGCAGACGGCCACGGTGGTTGGTCCCTCCGGCGATCAACTGTTCCTCGATTGCTACGGCCGCGTGAAGGTGCAGTTCCACTGGGATCGCGAAGGCAAGTTCGACGGCAACAGTTCGTGCTGGCTGCGGGTCGCACAGCCCTGGGCCGGCCAGGGCTGGGGAGCCTTCTTCTGGCCGCGGATCGGCCATGAAGTGCTGGTGAGCTTCCTGGAGGGCGACCCCGATCGTCCAGTGGTGGTGGGCAGCGTGTACAACGCGCATAACATGCCGCCCTTGGAGATGCCCAAGCTGGCTTCCGCCTGCGGTTTCAAGTCGTGTTCGGTGGGCGGCGATCCCTCGAAGAACTTCAATTGCATGATCTTCTACGACGCGCCCGGCGACGAGCACGTGCATATCCATTCGGAAACGCACCAGTGCATCACGAGCGAATCCGCCAACTTCCAGCGCACGTTTGGTCCGAAGATTGAAGTCTTTGGCGTGTTGCCAATGGGAATAGGCGGCGGCGGTGGTGGCGGCGGCGAAGACAAGCTTGAGAAAGCCCCGTATTTTGGCGACGTGCTGTTCGCGTCAAGCGGCGGCGGTGGCGGCATCATCGATTGGGTGTCGTTGGCTGCTGAATGTTCGCCCGAGGACAGCAGTTTCAAGAAGCTCTGGAAGAGCTTGCTGCCGGGCACGCAAGCCTATTACCTGGGCAGCGTGACCTACAGCACGCTATTCGGCGACAACAACAACCGGGTGTTCTGTGGTTCGCAGAATTGCGTGACCGTGGATCCCGAGGCGATCATCCTCGGCCTGCTGCCAGGTGGGTTCAAAACAGGGATTGCGGCTGCCATTCTCAGCGGGTTGGGCGGCAGCAACACGTTGACCGTGGGGCCGGGCACCTGTTTGCAGTACTTCGATGCCTTGAACGTGCGTCGCGGCAAAGAGTTCAGCTACGAGACTTCCAGCATCTTTACCACCGCAGCTGCCGGCAAGTACTTCAGCTACGCGGCGAAAGCCATGGTCGCCCTGACGGCTTTGATCTACATCGCGGGCGATCTTTGTGCGGCCATCATGGCCAAACCCACGAACTCCGAAAGCGACGACGGCGAAGAGTATCCAACCTGGGCAACGCTGCTTTCCAACTTCGCTGGTACGAAAGCACAGGCTCTCCTTCAGGAGCTGGAGAAGAAAGTTGCCGAGATCACGCACGCCGAGCAAAACGCCAACCAGGCGGTCAACCTGGCCAACCAGGGCGCCGGCTTGCTGGTGCAGGGTGAGGATAACAACGACGCAGTTCCGCAGATCCTCGAAGATGCCGAGCGCCGAGTTGAATCGGGCCTGGATGCGGTGGTGGAAGAGGACGTCGGCCCCGAGCAGGTCCAAGCGGAGAACAATCGGTACCTGACCGGAAACTACAACCGGTTCGTCGTCGGCGACATCAACCTGCAATCGTCCAGTGACGACGGCTCGCCCTCGGTCACCAACGTCTGGGCCATGGGCGGCGGTGAGGCTGCCAACAATGGCATGGTCAATATCTATGCCACTCAGTCGGTGATTGTGCAGGCTGGACAGGTCACCCCCACCTATGTCAGTGTGGCCACTTCGGAAACCGACGGCAGCATCGCGATCGTCAATGGCAACTTCGGTCCGAACAGCTTTATTCATATCCGCCAGGGACCGCCTGAGCTGGGCGCGGAGATCAAGCTCACGCAGACGCCGCCCAGCCTCACGATGGACGTGCTGAAGGGCCTTGGACCGCACTTCGAGATGACGGAAGCGTCGCTGACGATGAGCATCGGCGCCTCGAAGCTCGTGATGACGCCGCTGGACATCACCTTGCAGGTGGGGCCCTCGTCCCTCACGATCAACAACCTGGGCGTTACGGTCAACGGCAAGATCATCAACATCGGCAGCGGCGACTCGCTCGAAGTGGTCAATAAGGCCCAATTCGTCACCGTCGATGGATCGGGCATGGTCGAGGTCTCGGGCAGCCTGATTAGTATTGGTTGATGAACCAGGCAAGTTCACCCGCCGAACCAACTTGCGAATTTTGTTTTCCGGCCAGAGAACAAGTGTTCACATTCACGCGTAGGTGAGAGAAACGGTTATGCCTCCCGCGGCTCGCCTTACAGATATGCATATTTGCCCAGCGCAGACGCCCGGTACGCCCCCGATTCCGCACGTTGGTGGGCCGATCACGGGGCCCGGTTCGCCCACAGTATTGATCTGCGAGCTGCCGGCTGCTCTGCTCGGTGACAGTGCTGCGTGTGTAGGCCCCCCCGCCACCATCGTCATGGGATCAACCAAAGTACTGATCAGCAAGAAACCTGCGGCGCGGATGGGGGATCCCACGTCTCACGGCGGGAAGATTGGCATGGGCGCGCCAAACGTATTGATCAATTGACGCTACCGCCAGAAACGCCGTAACAACCACTATCTACGATACGGCTCATAAGGAGGGCCCCTGCGCTACAGCCATCATAACCGGCGATTATGCGCAGTTTGTGTATGTGATCAGAGGTTTACCCGATCCATAACAAGGCACGAGCCTGCCTGCTTTATCAACAAGCCGCCTTTGCTCCTGGTTGCCTGATCCGCACGGCATGGGTAACCGGCAAAGTTTAACGGTTCACCTGGCAGGCGACACTGGGGCTGGCGGCCCCCAAGCGATTTCCACGGCAATCCATGGACGCGAACGTTCGCAATCGATTGAACGAGCTCTCGATCAGTGAAGCCGCGCGGCAGTGTTTGCCGGGCTGCGATTCGCCGCAGGAGTTTGTTCGTCGTCTGCGTGATGAGAACCTGGCCAGCGACGCCCTGACGGTGCTGCCGACCTTGTTGCCGAACCGCGTGGCCATCTGGTGGGGCAGCTTGTGCGTGTGGGATGCACAGCAGTCGAAGACCGACGAGACGCGCCAGTCGGCCCTGGAAGCGATCGTCCACTGGGTGCAACTGCCCTGCGAAACGCATCGCCGAACCTGCGAGCACTTTGGTCGCGTACTGGGAGTTCGCACTTCGCCCGGCGCGTTGGCCATGGCGGTGTTCTCGAGCGGCGGCAGCATCACGGCTGCGGATCAGCCTTACGTATCTGCCCCGGTTGGCTTGGCTGCACAATTGGTGAACGCCGCGGTACAGGCGGCCGCCATGGAACGCGACCCGGTACATTATCACGATCATTATCACCATTACCTGGCCATCGGTCTGGAGGTGGCCGCCGGACGTCTGCTGTGGACGCCGTCGGGCACCGTCGCTGATCGGCCTGCCAATCCCCGAACCCCGGTGGACGCCCCGCAGCTTTGCGAACGTCTCCAGGTGCTGCACGTAGGTGAGCACCCGTTGCACGGTCCGCACGCGACCTCGTTGGGCGTGGGCACCGGCTTGAACGATTCCCCCTCGTTGTTCGCGCATCAGGTGCTGCAATGAGTCGAGCAGAAACCATTGAATCTCGCGTTGCCGCCGTGTTGCAGCGCTACGAGCCCAGCGAAGAAGCGATGAAGCTCTTCAACGAAGCTGCGAGCTCGAAGGATCCGCAGAAGGCTGCGGCGGCGATCAAGCCGGCGGCCTTTGTGGCCTTGCTGGCGCGCGATGGCGACCCGGCCGATGCCGTGGAGTTCCTGGCCCGGTGGTTGCCGCCGCGGCAACGCATCTGGTGGGGGTGCCTGGCCCTGTGGCACGTGTACCGGCCCGAGCCGCCGGCCGCCGTCGATGCCACGTTGGCGGCGCTGGTCCGCTGGGTGGAAGATCCGACCGAAGAAAATCGCTACGCCGTCCGTGCCGCGGGCGAAGCGTTGGGGCGTCGACATCCCGTGGGCGCGCTGGCGTTTGCCGCCTTCTGGAGCGAAGGCAGCATGTCGCTGCCCAATCTGCCCGAGGTGTTGCCGCCGCCCGACCTGTCGTCGCAGACTTTGGCTTCGACACTCAGCCTGGCCATCAACAGCCAGCCGTTTGATCGGAGCCGCGAACTGTACCAGTACTTTGTGAAGTTGGGCCTGGACGTAGCCGCCGAACCCATGCATTGGGACTTGGCTTCCATCCAGTCTGAGTAAACTCGGCGATCCCTCGGCTACGGTGCCCTCCCTCCTGAAGCGTCAGCAAGGAGAATCGTACGATGCCAGCTCCAACCTTCGAGGAGTTCTGCGGCGACTTCCGGCAGTTCCGCGCGATGGTCGGCAACGTCCTGCAAAAGGCCAGCGATGGCCCGATGAAGCAACAGCTTTCCGATGCCGTCAAGGCGCTCGACGAGCAGTTCCGCGAGGTCCTGACCGTCTATCCCCAGGCCCGGGCCGAACTGCAGGCACGTCAGGAAGCAGTCGTCCAGAAACTGCGGCAGCAGCAGGCGCGCATCAATGCGATGAAGGAAGAGGCCGCACAGGTGGCCGCCGCACCGCCGATCCCCAAGGTCCCGGCGCCCCCCAAGCCGGTTTCCATCGATCCCAAGCTGGGTAGCCGGCTTCGCGAGGAGTTGCTGGCCCGGTTCGGGCGTCCCAAGAAGGAAACCGTCACCCCGGCTATTCGCGAAGTGTGGGAAGACTGGGACTGGGACCATTGGGAAAAGGAAAAGAAGCCGGATAAGGATCAGGGCAAGGGCAAGAACGAGTAACCCTGCGCCAGGAGGATTGGCCAGCGGGCTTAGCTAGTTGAACCTTTCTTGGGCCCTCCGGTCGTGCCGCCGGCGAACGTGCGGCACGCATATAGCTGCGCTTAAGTCTTGATACTTCATAGGATGCGATAGCATGCGCAGCGGTATGGACACGTATCCGAAACGCCGACGTTAAAGCCCCGTCGTCAGAGCTTGCTGTGGCAACGGACATGTACCGATTGCCCGATTTTCTGCCACGGCGTTTCCAAAAATGCTTGCGATCGCGATGCGCCTTGCCATAATCGGGCGCCATGCGGGCGTGCCGCATCGATCTGCTGCGATCCCGTAATCGCACGAACCAATCGGGGCATCCTGATATACACCTTGCTTCTGCTGTTCTTTAGCCGCAAAGGCATCTCGTCACGGGAACTAGCCGGGATCTCCATTGAACCCGGGATGTGCGGCTCGGCGTGCGCACTGTCGCACCCGTCGATGCTGATTCTCTGAGCAGCTGTTATGTAGCGGTTGCTTCTCGATCCGTCGCGCACACTGCCGTACGCTGTTGCATTTCAGGAAAGGGGAACGTGCATATGGCCGTCGATTGCACATGGAACGCACCGCGTACGGCGAAGATTCACGATAGCGATGGCTCCCCAGTGCCGCGTCGGATGATGTTGCAATGCGTCGATGTCATTTCCGCCGGACCAGCCACGCCGTCTGGAGACACGGTGCGACCCCAACACGGTAACGCCACGCCATGCAAGGACGCTCAGTCGTCATGGCGAGCGACAACAGCCGCTGCACCTGATGGCGCAATCGCTTGCGCCACGTCTGGAATTGGGGTCGTACCTGATCGGCCAAGGCTGCGACCGTCGCCGATGTCGAAGACCATCGCCCCTCAAAACAGGGCGGAAACCAAGATCGATATCGTGCATCCGTTGCTTCAGGGAGCCGGGGGCGGCGGCGGTGAAACGGACCGTTCCGCAGCGTCTGGCGACATTGAAGCGGCGTCAAGCGGCCGAGCCGCAGAGGAAATCAACAATAAGACGGAGGCCGACGGGGATAGCCGGCCTGAGACGAGTGGCGGTGGCGGTGGCTTGCTGGAGTGGCTTGGGCTGGGGCTTGAACATGGGCTAAAGCACGATACCCCGCGGTATCAGATGTTGATGAGCCCTGCTTCGCAGAGCCATGCGCTGGGCAGCACCATCAGTAGCGTGCTGGCTGGCGACAATACCACGCGCGTTGTGTTTGGTGCCCGCAATGTGTTTGTCGTTGATCCTGTTGGGGCACTGGAGGACGCGATTCCCGGGTACGGTGAACTAACAGCGAAGATATCAAAGGTGCTAGGTGCAAGCGGTGCAGGTGTGCTCGCTTTCGCGAACGGATTGCGCGGCAATAACGGCATGACGGTTGGGCCGGGGAGTCATTTGCGATACGGCGACAATCTGGCCGTTTTTCGCGGCCGAAAACTCGAAGTGCAGTGCAGTAGCGCTTACGACAAAAGGTTATTCGGCATCGAGGCACTCTTGGTTGTCTTGGCCGTTGGCGTTCAAATGGCCGGCGATATCGTTTGCGTGGTGATGGCTCAGATCAAGAACCATAGCGGCAACGATTATCCCGTGTGGGCCACAGCACCGTTTCAATTTGTCGGTGACAGAGCACAAGCTCTGCTTACAGAACTCTTAAGGCAGGTTGCGCTGCTTGAGAAAGATACAGACCAGGTCGAGACTGCGTTAGTTCGGTTAGCGCGTGCGTTGGGGCTTATGAAGGGCAAGAACAGTGAAGCCTCTGGCGAGGTCGGAGGTGAACACGTAGGCGGAGATGGGGGGGAAGGCGAAGGTGAAGGCGAAGGTGGGGGTGAAGGCGAAGGTGAGGAAGAGAACGGGGAAAAGTGAGGTTCAGCACACGCTAAAACATTGTCCGCCAACGTCGCTCTGCCGAAACGGTGATGTTGTGATTCATAAACGCGGCCAGGATAACACATGGGGAGTTGGGTGTGCGTTGATATGCACGGCTGGAATCATCGCCACGACGTGCGAGAACGAACCACATAAGCACATGGGTGAGGAGACGAAGAAGTGTCGACGGACGATAGCGTCTCTTTGGAAGGGGATCTTAACCGGTATATCACGGGCGATATTGAAATCGTCTCTCAGGGCCAGCTAGGGGCCGCTTCCAGGACGAGCCTCTGGGCGGTGGGGGGCGGTGAAACCTCGTGCAACGGTGTGGTCGATATCTTCGGCACCCAGGCTGTGTTGGTGCAGGCCGGGGCGGAACAGCCCACGTTTGTCAACGTGGCAGCATCGGTCACCGGCGGCACGATTGAGATCGTGAACAACAACCTCGAACCGGAAAGCAGTATCACAATTCTCCAGGGAGTGAAGGAGGCACCGGCGGCCGAGATCACGCTGACGCAGATTCCGCCCAGCCTGACGATGCTGGTCGCTCCACCGGATGTCGGACCGCAAATCAAGATGACCAGTGAGTCGCTGGTGTTGAGTATCGGCCTGGCGAAACTCGAAATGACGCCCGAAGGCATCACGCTATCGGTAGGCGAGTCCAAGCTGGAAATGCAGGCGACCGGCGTCACCTTGAACGGCACCACGATCAACGTCGGGAGCGGTTCCACGATGTCGTGCAGTTGCCAGGGGATGGAACTCAGCCTCCAAGGAACAGCCGAAGCCAGCCTGGCGGGCGCCTTGGTCAAGATTGGTTAAGCCGTCGAAGAATACCTCGTTGCAGTGCGTTTATCAGCCAGTTGGTGTTCGCGAACGCAACCATTGCGGCATGTTGGCTCCTCAAGCGTTGGCCTAGGCAGGGCTGCGGCGCTCGGCGGCAAAGGGAGGATGCGGCACGCGGATCGGGCGGCGAGTTCATTGGAGCTGTTTGCACTCGGGACGCCAGGCACTGTCCGGCGGAATGAAGGCAGGCACCGTATCGGGACCTGGTGAACCTCGGTTGGGACATCGCCGCGATGCATTGGGAACAGGCACCACGCAATAGGGATGTAGGGTGCTTGCCGTAGGTTGGCTCACAGAATCCTTGAACTGGCCAAAAGGAAGCGTCCGATGTCCGCTCCAAGTTTCGAGGAATTTTGCAACGACTATCGGCAGTTCCGCGCTATTGTCGGCGACGTGCTCGAGAAAGCCGACAACGGCCCGTTGAAGCAGCAGCTTGCCGAGGTCATCAAGTTCACGGACGAGCAATTCAATAACCTGCTTGAAGCCTATCCCCAAGCGATGGCGGAGCTGGAAGCTCAGCGGGAAGCACTTCGCCAGAAGCAGGCGGAACTGGAGAGACGCCGCGCTTTGCTAAAGGAACTGACAGCCCAGGCGGCAGCTGAGCCCACGGTGGCCCGGGCAGCGAAGCCGTCCAAGCAGGTTGCCATCGAAGTTGTCCCGAGCTTTCGGTTGCGCGAGGAATTGCTGGCCCGGTTTGGGCGTCCCAAGTCCGACGACGATGGCTCCACCATTCGTGAAGCGTGGGAGGACTGGGATTGGCACCATGATCCACGGGACGGCCGTCGTTAGAGACGCCCATCATGCTTGGGGCCGTTAAACTGCCAGGGGTTGAAACTTGCTTGAGCCACTTGACCCTGGCAGCCATCTTGCGATAACCGCACGTATGATTGAGCCCTTGCCCATCCCGTACGTGCGGCAGCCCGACGTGCAGCACAATCGCATGTGCGGGGCGGCTTCATTGCTGATGATCTATCGCTATTGGGCCGGTGAACGCGACGCAAGTCCACGGTCGCCAGACGGCTCTGCTGCTCCAACGCCGGCGCAGCACGCTCTGCCTTCGTTGTCGCAGCGCGACCTGCTGGAGTGCCACCTGGTCTGGTCACGAATTGCCACCTCCGACGGACGCGGTGGCCGTTACGCCCGGTGTCATCGCCTGGCGGTCGACTTGCACCACGCCGGGCTCGATGCTGCGGTTGTGCAAGCGGCGCAGCCGTGGCAGGCATTGCAGGCCGCGCGGGAAGCCGGCTTGCCTACGATCGTCAACTTCCGCCTGGCTCCCGACTCGAAGCTGGGGCATTTTGCCGTGGTGACGGCCGTGGCGACCGATGCCATCTGTCTGCACGATCCCCAGTTTGGACCCCACCGGCGGCTCTCTCGCGAACAGTTCCTGGAACTCTGGAGCAGCCTGCCCGAGGGCAGCGAGATCACCGGCAAAACGATGATCGTGGTTGCGGGCCCTACCCAGGTGCCGCCCGGGCCGGCCGATCGTTGGCCCCTGCAAGACTGTCCTGGTTGTGGGCGGGCCTTTGCGTATCCGCCGGTGCGGCCATTGTTGGCGGCGATTGCGGGAGCTTTCTGCCCTTGGTGCGACCGTGGCTGGCAATTGCGGCTGGTCGACGAAGGCTGATTGCAACCGCCCGCTTTTCCGCTGACCATCTCGCCCCGGCTCACGCACCCGCCTGGGCTGGCATGGCGGCACCAGCGGTACATAGACACTGGGCCTATTGACCGCTAAGCTGCGGGAGTGGATTGGCCCACGTTCTAGCTGCTTCGCCTCAACCCCGCCGGTCTGAACTTCTATGTCGATCGCTGCCCAGGTTAGTGCCGTCTTTCTGCATCCCGACGATAACATTTGCGTAGCCACGCGGCTCGTCCCCTCGGGCAGCGAGATCGCGGCCGGACCGTACACGGTGCGAGCGACGGCCGACGTGCGGCTAGGGCACAAAATGGCCGTGCGGGCGATCCCGCGCGGCGAGCCGGTGTTGAAGTACGGCCAGATCATCGGCTATGCCACGACCAACATCAGCCCTGGCGATTGGGTCCACACGCATAATCTTTCGGCTGGCGAACTGCATCAGAACTACGAGTTCGCCACGGCGGTTCCGCCCGACCCCGATCCGATCGAAGGCCGCACCTTCCTGGGCTATCGTCGGCCGAACGGTCGGGTGGCCACGCGCAATTACATCGCCATCATTTCGTCGGTGAATTGTTCGGCTTCGGTGAGCAAGTACCTGGCCCAGCGGGTGCCGGACGAGTTGCTGCGCAAGTACCCCAACATCGACGGCATCCTGCCGCTCACGCACAAGGCTGGCTGCGGCATGCAGTACGCCGGCGAGGATCACCAGCAGCTTACGCGCGTGCTGGCCGGCTTTGCCAAGCATCCCAATGTGGCCGGCTACCTGCTCATCGGCCTGGGCTGCGAAACCGGCGCTCTGCAATACCTGCTGAACGAAGGCGGCCTGGTCCAGATCCAGTGGCCCAACGCGCCGCCGTCGGTCGTGCTTTCTATCCAGGAGTGCGGCGGTACGCAGCGTACGATCGAAGCCGGTTTGAAGGCGATTGCTGAAATGCTGCCCCGCTGCAACGATGTACGGCGCGAACCGATCCCTGCCAGCGAATTGATCCTGGGGCTGGAGTGCGGCGGTTCCGACGGCAACTCCGGCATCACGGCCAACCCGGCTCTGGGCGTGGCGAGCGATATGCTGGTGGCGGCTGGCGGCACCAGCATCCTCTCGGAAACGCCCGAGATTTACGGGGCCGAGCACCTGCTGACCCGTCGGGCGAAAACTCGCGAGATCGGCGAAAAGCTGATCGAACGCATCCGCTGGTGGGAAAAGTACACGGCCATGTTCGGGGCCGAGATCGACAACAATCCTTCGCCGGGCAACAAGGACGGCGGCCTGACCACTATCTATGAAAAGTCGCTGGGGGCGGTCGCCAAGGGCGGCAACGCCGCGCTGTCGGGCGTGTACCGCTACGCCGAGCCCGTCGATACGCGGGGCTTCGTTGTGATGGATACGCCCGGCTACGACCCCGCGAGCATCACCGGCATGGTGGCCGGCGGAGCAAACATTGTGTGCTTCACCACGGGCCGGGGAAGCTGCTACGGCTGCAAGCCGGTGCCGTCGATCAAGATCGCCACCAATACGCCGATGTATGAGAGGATGATCGACGACATGGACATCGATGCCGGGGTGATTCTGGCCGGCACGCCGGTCGAGGAAGTCGGCCGGCAGATCTTCGAACTGATCCTCGAGGTCGCCAGCGGCCGCAAGACCAAGAGCGAGCTGCACGGCATCGGCGAGGAGGAGTTCTGCCCCTGGAGCATCGGCCCCACGCTGTAACCGGCGACCGGCCCAAGTGGCACGCGGCCGATTCACGCGCCCCCTGGCTGGCGACTGGCCAGGGGGATGCGCTGCCGGCCCTGCGCCCCCGCACACCGCTTGAATTGCATGGAGACTTGGGATGGCGAGCAAGCCAACCAGCCACCTCACTTTGAAGGATCGACTGAGCCAGCTCAACTTCCTGCAAGCATGCCAACTGCTGGGTGATCGCGGCCGGCAACTGATCCAGCGAGGCAGCGGTTTCTCGCTCGATGTGACCCAGCATGTCCGCTTTTCCGGCGACGTGCTGCGCATCACGGTGCCCGATTGGGCCTGCCGCGTCGATCCGGTGGTCACCATCACACTCACGGCGTCCGATCCGCAGCGGCTACATTTTGAATGCGCCGCGTGCGATGACATGTGCGTTCATATCGGGGCCGCCATATCGCTGATCCTCGAAGAGAAAATGCTGCTGGGGTTGGCTGCCCCGCCGCCTGCCGATGTGCCGCTGGAAAACCTCAGCGAGGAAGAGCTGGTCGAACGGGCGATCCGCGAGCGCGAAGAACGGGCACGTAACGAACGCATGATGCTGCGCTCGGCGGACCCCAGCACGCCCTGGACCGATTACACGATCACCAATCCGGAGTCGGGCAAGACCTATCGCGTGGCGATCCGCGGCCTGCAACGCGGCCAGAGCTATTGCAGTTGCCCCGACTTTCGGACCAACACGCTGGGCACCTGCAAGCATTTGCTGCACGCGATCGAGCGGCTCAAGCAGCGGTTCAGTCCCGAGGAGCTGCAGCAACCGTACTTGAGTCCTCACTTGGCATTGCACCTGAGGTATGGGCCGGAGATCGAGCTGCGGCTGGAGTGCCCTGCCCTGATGTCCGACGAGGTTCGCAGCGTGGTCGAGCCGATTCAGGACCGGCCGATCACCGACATCGCCGATCTGATGCGCCGTATTCAGCGGTTGCAGAAGCTGGGCCACGACGTGCTGATCTATCCCGATGCCGAAGAGTTCATCCAGCAGCGGCTGTACCAGGCACGCATCGAAGCCAAGATTGCGGAAATCCGCCGCGACCCGGCCAACCATCCGCTGAGGACGAGCCTGCTGAAGGTGGAGCTGCTGCCGTACCAGTTGGATGGCGTGGCGTTCGCTGTGGGAGCCGGCCGCGCGATCCTGGCCGACGATATGGGGCTGGGCAAGACAATCCAGGCGGTGGGCGTGGCCGAGCTGCTGGCGCGCGAGGCCGAGATCCGCAAAGTGCTGGTGATCTGCCCTGCCTCGCTCAAGAGCCAGTGGCGGGCGGAAATCGAGCGGTTCTCCGATCGGCCGTGCCAGTTGATCCTGGGCAATGCCGAAGAACGCGGCGCCCAATACAACAACGACGCTTTCTTTACCATCTGCAATTATGAGCAGGTGCTCCGCGACATCCACGAGATCGAACGGGTGTCGTGGGACTTGATCATTCTGGACGAAGCCCAGCGGATCAAAAACTGGGAAGCCAAGACCTCGCAGGTGGTCAAAGCGCTCAAGTCGCCGTTTGCCTTGGCGCTATCGGGCACGCCGCTGGAGAACCGGCTGGACGAACTGTATTCGGTGGTGCAGTTCATCGACGATCGCCGTCTGGCACCCGCGTTTCGGTTCTTCCACCGGCACCGCATCGTCGACGAACGCGGCAAGGTGCTGGGGTACAAGAACCTGGGCGAGCTGCGCGAGAACCTCAAGCCCATCCTGCTGCGGCGGACGCGCGGCTCCGTATTGAGCGAGCTGCCGCCGCGCAGCGTGGAGATCATCCGCGTGGCTCCGACCGAGGAGCAGAAGGTGCTGCATGCTTCGCACATGCAGACCGTGCTGAGCATCGCCAACAAGAAACACCTCACCGAGATGGACCTGCTGCGGCTTCAGCGGCATCTGCTGTATTGCCGGCTGGCCGCCAACAGCACGATCCTGGTGAACAAGGAGGAGCCCGGTTCATCGAGCAAGCTGGAAGAGCTGGCCCGGCTGATCGACAACCTGTTTGCCGAAGAAGGCCGTAAGGTGGTGCTCTTCTCCGAGTGGAAGCGAATGCTCGATCTGATCGAGCCGCTGCTGATCCAGCGAGGTCTGGGCTATGTGCGGCTCGACGGCTCGGTGCCCCAGAACCGGCGGCTGCAACTGGTCGATGAGTTCCAGCGCGACGACAACCGCCGGCTGTTCATCACCACCAATGCCGGTTCCACGGGGCTGAACTTGCAGGCGGCCAACACGGTGATCAATGTCGATCTGCCGTGGAATCCGGCCGTGCTCGAGCAGCGGATTGCCCGAGTTCACCGCATGGGCCAGCAGCAGCCGGTGCAGGTGTACCTGCTGGTGACGGAAGACACGCTGGAAGAAAAGCTGCTGGCCACGCTGTCGAGCAAGGCCGACCTGGCCCTGGCGGCGCTCGACGCCGAGTCGGGCATCGATCGCGTGGACGTGACCAGCGGCATGGAGGAACTCAAACGCCGCCTCGAAGTGCTGTTGGGCACCAGGCCCGAGATGCCCAGCGAAGAATCGCTCCAGCGCCAGCAGCAGGAAGAAGCCCGGCGACAGGCCTATCAGCAGCGGGTGGCTGCGGCCGGCGGCGAACTTCTGGGGGCCGCGTTCCATTTCCTGGGCGAGCTGATCGAAGACGGTACCGGCAACGCCGAGCCGCCCGCGGAACTGACCCAACACTTGCGGAGCCGCCTGGCCGCGTGTGTGCAGGAGGATGCCTCGGGCAGGCAGCAACTCACCGTGACCTTGCCCGACCGCTCAGCGCTGGACCGGTTGGCCCGATCGCTGGCCAAGCTGCTTACCGCCGGCGGCGCGTAAGGCTCCCCTGCCCTGTTTGGACCATGGCCGCAACATAGCAACGGTTGCCATCGCAACCGCGTGCGCAAAACAGAAGGCAGCGAGCACGTATCTCGCTGCCTTCTGGCATTTGTCGCAATCGTACTTCAGGTCACCGCGGCTACTCGATGATCCGCCGGATCAGGATTCCCTGGTCGGAGTTCAGATCCTCGCCGCGTTGGAAGCCCACCGGGATCGAGCGGTCGTAGATGAAGAAGCCACGGTGGCGCACCACGTCGCCGGTGTCGGCGCCCAGTTCCTTGCCATACCGGAAGCCGTCGGGGTAGACGGTCGACCGCCGAACCGGCTCGGCTTCGAAGTAGCCCACCGTCACCCACACCGCGTACACGTTGCTGGTGGTGGCGTAATTATTGGCGATACGCGACAGCGGCTGGTACCGGAAGAACGGATGGCGGTCGCCGTCGATGTACGCCAGGTTGGCATTCAGGATCGAATCCGACGCATCGTTCACGGTCTTGCTGGCCAGCAGCGGGCGGGCCGTGGAAGCCGGCGCCGGATGCTTGCGGAAGATCGTCGAGTGCAGCTCGTCCTCCGGATCCGGATCCGTGTACGGCTTCTGCCGCTGATGGTTGAAGGCCCGGAACGGCCGGTTGAAGAACGTCGGCGAATCGTTCTGGAGCTTCAACTGGCCCACCGTGCCCGTGCCGTAGCCTTGCCGGCTCTCCCACGTGTGCCGCCAGTGGGCTTCAACCGTGCTGTTACGCTCGGGCCGGTTGAACAGCGCAGCCCAGATATCGCCGTTGTCGAATACCGTGTTGATGTTCACGCGGCCCGGATCGCGATACAGCGGGTGCGCATCGCCCTCGGCATCGAACAGCTTCGAGCCGTGGAACCGCGACGGCGTGTCGATGAAGTCGAACATCCGGTGCAGCCCCGAGGGGACCAACGGGTTGGCCGTCAGTTGGGTCTGGAAGAAGTTCAGCAGGTGCCGATAAGGCGGATCGGTGCCCACGAACGGATTGTGCCCGGAGTAGGCATTGTGGTCGGGCTCCATGTGGAACTCGTACAGCAGCCGCGACGGCGTCGACGCCGGCACTTGCAGCAGCTCCATCGGGTTGACGTAAGGCCGGTTGAACCAGCCGAACCACGGGTAGAACCACGGCGTTGTCGACGTGTAATCGCGGGCCATGCCGACGATGGGCGCCTTGGGCCAGCCCAGCAGGTTGACCCGGTACAGGAGATTGTTGGCGCCGTCGCGGACGTCAAACGCCGCGTACGCCTGGCCTTCTTGCCAGATGCCGTTCTGAGCAAACCAGTGGTTGGGGTTCTCAAAGTCGGGCGGCGAAGCCGGCTTGTTGCGGAAGCCGGGCAAGAATCCCAAGCTGTGCCGGAACAGGTGCGGCCGACGCTCGGTGGTCGGATTGAACGGGTCGCCCGTACTCGCCAGGCTCGGCGACGTGAACGATTGCCGCCAGATGTTGAACTGCCCGGAGGGATCCCAGCGCTCGCGGGTCTGGAATTTTAGCGCGATCGTCCGGCCGTCCTGGTCCGGATCGTGCGTCATGAGGTATTCCCAATCGGTCTCGCCGTTGAACACGTGCAGGTCCATCGGCGCGTAGTCGACCGTCAGGTACGGGTTCGTAACCGGGTCAAACGGCTTGCTGGGATCGGCAATCCGTTGCAGGTACACGCCGAAGACCTCTTCGTACGTGCCGACCATCCGCGAGAACCCGCCTTCGATGGGGAACGGGGCATCCGGGTAGGGATTGTCCTGCATCTCGTTGCCGTAGGCGTCGCGATACAGGATGGCCGGATCATCCGGATCGGGCGTCGTGAACATGGCCTCCGGATACCCGTCAGGGGGCTCGGTCACGTTCAACGGCTGCGGTGCGTTGATCACGATGCCCTTCACGCGGCGGATCTGGTCGTCGTCCCGGTGATCGTAATCCTGCCGCGGGTAATCCACCCAGTACGCATCGCGATCGATCACCGACTCCAGCGGCGAGCCGCCTACGTGGGCCACCACGGCATCGGGAGTCCAGGGCGTTTCGTCATCGCGATCGATCAAGCGGATCGTGAGCAGATTGTTGTTGGTGCCGCCCGGGCCGGAGCGTCCGAATCGCGTGCGCACGCGCGGCCCAATCACGGTGAAACCGCCGGCCGGAACCTGGAACGTCCAACGCGTGAGCTGCTCGTAGTAGGCTGCATCCCCTGAATGGCGAAGCTCGTTGTAGTAGTCAGGATCGGCCGGATTGAACGCACTCAAACTGGAGTAACGCAGCCTGCTCACGCCGTTGAAGTTGACGGCGTTGCGAATCGTCAAGGGAACATAGGCGTTGAGCCGCGATTCGGTAATGAACCAGACCACGCGCTCGGCGTCGGACCACCGTGGCCAGGTCGGATCCAGGTGGCCGTATTCTTTATCGTCGAGGATGGGGGGGCGTCCGCGGACCAGCAGAATCTGCCACACCGGGGTGCGGACCGGGTCGCCATCATTGCCCGTCAACTGATCCAGGTCGACGGCGGTCGCCAGGTCCGGATTGAACAATTCCAGGAACACGCTGCCCTGCGGGCGGCGGCGCTGGTCGAAGTCGTCGTCCGGGTTCACCGGGGCGGTGCGCTTCGCCCGCAATTCGACCGCCACGTCCTCATTGTCCAGGTCTTCCGTCCGCGTGTCGTGGCAGGCGAAGGTTTCGGTAATCAGCAGCTCGGGCTTCTCGGCACCCCAGGCGATGCCGCGGTGGCCCAGGTTATCGTCGAGGCTGCCGTCGCCGATCACGTTATCGACATTCCAGGTGGAGCTGGCGCCGCCGTCGGCATAGAACGGGTTCAGGTCGTACTCGAACCCGGTCATGATGCGGTCGTCGTCGGCAAAGTCGACCACGTTGATCGCCCATTGCGCCAGCCGCTTGGCCACGCCGTGATCGTAGGCGTCGCTGTGCGTCTCGGGCAGGTCCAGCACCAACATGGCCAGCATGTAGAGCTGCCGGGCGTATTCCGTACGATCGATGCCGCCTTGCGTGGGATTCCACTTCTGACCCAGGATCAGTTCTCGCGCGAACAGACGTTTGGCGAACAGGTCCTTGACCAGGTCCCAAGCGGCGGATTCGGAGATCGTTTCGCCACGGCGGACATATTCCACCCGGATGCGCCAGTACACGAACTCGGGGAACGAGAGGTTGGTGGTCAACTTGCCCTCGTCCTGCATCAGTTGCCGCATCAGCGGCGTGGGCGCATAGGTGGGCACGGGGATTGTGTAGCTTTCGGCCGTGATCTGGCCACGCTTCTTGGCGCTAGCGAACACGGTTGGAATCAAGTCCAGCAGCCGCCGCGGCAAAGCCGAAGAATCGACGTCGGCCGGACGGAGGAACACTTCGGCGTCGCGCATCGAGAACGGGGCATCGACCCACTCGGCGCGATCCGCCTCCTCCGTGAAGACCTCGCGATACGGATTGAGATGGTAGGGATGCTCGCGGTCATCCGGATCGACGTTCACATTTCGGAAGCCGATCGTCGGCGGCACGGCGTGCGAGCCCTGCTGGAGCCGCGGCGCCTTGATCGGGCGACCGGCGTACGTGAGCATCACACCCATGTCGCCGTCGAGGTCCACCCACGGGTGGCGAGGATTCTGCCCGTCGTATGCGTCGAGATTGTACTTGTTGTCGTTGCGGATGGGGGGCAGGCCCGAAATCGTGGTCGGCGTATCGCGCCAGGTGTCCGTCCAGCCGGCACGCAGGAACTCGCCGCTCGCCAGATCGGTGGGAGCTTTGTCCAACTCGCCGTAGCGGCCCACCAGGCCGTTGGACCGGATGCCGAATAGCAGCGCCTTGAACTCATCGGCGTCGATGATCGGCAGCGGGTTCACCTCGGCCGGGCCGGCGCCCATACCGGGAAGCACGTAGTTGTTCCAGGTATCTTCCATTGCCTCGGGGAACGGTGGATTCGAGGCATCGGGGTACGATTCCACCCGGCCGAAGTCGAAGTTCGTCGCCGCCGCGGGGAAGTAGAACGGCACCAACTCGGCCACGTGCCGGTCGCTGCCGTGCGTGTTGACGTTCAGCCGCGAGTCCATGTCCAGGATCAACACGGCAAACAGCGGCTTGTAGTACTTGCCGTCGGCCGACAGCTGCACCGGCATGCCCAGGTCGACCCACACGCTGTCGGGCAGGCCGTCGCCGTCGTTGTCGACATCCCAGATCAAATCGGGGATGCCGTTGCCGTCGCGGTCGAGTTCAAGATTGTTCAGGTATTCGTGGTATGGGTTGGAGCCCGTGAAATTGGGATGGTCTTCCTCCAGCGGCCGCAGCATGAACTTGCGTTTGGCTTCGGCCCGCGTAGCCTTGTCAGACGAGGTAACGTCAGGGTTGTTCGCGCGGTGCCAGTTGAGCAGTGCCGGATTGAAGAACGAGGGCGATCGCACTTCCCAGCGGCTGTTGTTGGTGTTCCACACCCGGGCAGCCAGGTGGAAGTTGTTGTAGTCGGGGATGTCGTAATCTTCGTCGGCGCCGCCTTGGGTGAGGTCGGTACCGGCATGCGCTGCGTTGGGCAGCAGGGCCGCCGAGGTGATGTTGCCGGTGGATGTGTTGTAGCCGAAGCCCGAGCCGTTCAGCGGGCGACCGTTCACCAGGAACGGGGTGCCGCTACCCGGTACCATTCCTGTCACATTGACCGGCACGGTCACCGGCAGCAGTGCGAAGCGGTAGCCCGAGCCGTTGGGCTCGTAGCTGATCACACGGAACGACGCATTCCGGAGCGGGCCGTCTGTAAACGTCAGCACGCGACCGGTGTAGTAATGCGGGATGGGCCGCGGGTCCGTGTCGTAATCCGAAGGATTGACCGCGACATCCACGAACAGCCAACCTTTGCCGTCGGAGTCCCACGTAGCGCTGGCCACAACGCCTTGGTAGGCATCGTTGCCGTACAGGTCTTCCAGCAGGCTGTGGATGCTGACAGCCGAGTACGGGTTCTGCGAGCCGCGGATGATCTGCCGGAAGGCCCGATCCAGTTGTTCTTGAAAGCCGGTGTCGTACCGCTCGGCAGCCGTGGCCGCGCGGGCGGTCATCTTGAACTCGCGTGACGCAATCACGTACGTGACGGCGACCATCGTCAGCAGGGCCAGAAAGCCCATCACCACCAACAGGATGACGCCGCGTCGACGCCGCGAGCATGTGGGAGCCAAGGCGGAAATGTGCGTTTGGGTTTTCATGGGCGATATGTACCTTGCGAAGCGAATCCCCCCTCGTCCTGACCCGCTCCGCTGATGAGTTGATTGGAGACTGCTTTCTGCACGGTGGTGGCTCGTGCCGAAGCCGATTACAAATTGTTGGGGTCGAACTCCATCGTCCGTTCGTACACGCCGACCACGCCCTGGTGAATGGTGACGGCCGGCCGAGTGATTGAGCGCAAGCTTTCGTCGATCGCGCCAACGGGCCAAGGCGGCCCCTCCAGTTGCACGTGGATCGGAATGTTGTATGCGTCGCTGGCTGACCGGAAGCGGTTGCCCGCAGCCGCGACGCGGTACCAGCGGTGGTAGGGAATGGTCCCGCCCACGCTCGGATCGTTGTTAAGCCGGTGGCTCAACATGATCCACTGCCCGGGCACGATCTTGACATCCTCAAGCAGTTTGGTGTCGAGGGTCAGCGTCAACGTCGTCGGGTTGAAGCCGCCCTCCTCCGGCACGATCTGCCTGACATTACGAGGAAACTCGCGGTCGTTTCCGTCAGGTTCCACTTCCCGCTTGTAAAACACGATCACGGCCACGTTGTACATGAGCCGCTTGGCCTGCGCCGGATTGCCCAGCTTGGCGGCAACAGTGCTCTCCTGCAGCGAGGGCGAAATCATCGCCATCCACGAATAGTTGCCTTCGTGCGCGGAAATCGACAGATCGCCGTTGTCGACCATGAACACCGGCCGCTCGCCGTTCACGCCACCGCGCAAATCGTCGCGCCAGCGAAAAACACTTTCCGCGCGGGCGATTGCTTGCAACCGTAGGATGTTATCGGGTGAGTGCTGCATATCGACCAGCGTGAGCCGGCCCATCGTGGGAGCCTGGCCGCCGGACCTCGGGTAAATATCTTCGCCGCCGCGGACCAGGAACAGCGGGTCGAGCATGAACGTCGGCCACTGCGCCGAGTTGCTGGCGATGAAAGAGGGCGGGTTGCCGGGCTTGTTCCTCCACAGCTTCGGGTTGAGCATGCCGCGGGCTTCGATCTGGCGGAAGGCAGCCCGGGCACAAGCCGCGGCATGGTCAGCCCGCAGCCCTTGCGACACCTGGAAGTTGCCCACCGGGATCAGCGCGCCCAGGCCGAGCATGCCCATCGACAGGATGAACACGGCAAACAGCACTTCCAACAGGCTGAGGCCGCGCCGCAGACGTACGCGCCAGAGCGCAGGTACGCCTGCCCATTGGTCCGCGCATCGGATCCTACAGCAGGAGGCAACGTCGCGCACGCGGTCCGTAGAGCGGTCCCGGCGGACGGCGCTTGGCGAGCAACCTCGTGCTGGCAGGTTCATCGGCATCGTGGTTCTCCGCGGTGTCCCCCTCGCGGATACTTGGCCTTGTGGATTGGTTGATGATAGTGACGGTTTCGGCAGCCACGCGCCACAGCGGGCAAGAGGCAGCCGGTTAATGCCGATTGGGATCAAACTCCATCGTCCGTTCGTACACGCCGACCACGCCCTGGTGAATGGTGACGGCCGGCAGGTCGCCAGTAGCGAGGACACCAGCACCGGGCCACGGCGGCCCTTCCAGTTGCACAAACAGCGGAATATTGGCGTCGGAACTGGTCGCCCGGTACCGATTGCCTGCGCTCACCACGCGATACCAGCGATGATAGGGCGTGGTGCCACCCAGGTCGTCCGGATCGTTGACGATTTGGTGGCTCAACATGATCCACTGGCCGGGTACGATCTTGGTCTCAGCCGTGACGCTCGAGTCAAAGGCAAGCGTCAGGGTAAGTGGATTGAATTCAACCGGCTCAAGCTGGCGTACGTTGTGGGGAAACTCGCGGTTATCGTCGTCAGGGTTGGGTTCAATCTCGCGCTTGTAAAACACGATCACGGCCACGTTGTACATGAGCCGCTTGGCCTGGGCCGGATTGCCCAGCTTGGCGGCCACCGTGCTTTCCAGGGGCGAAGGCGTAATCATCGCCATCCACGAATAGTTGCCTTCGTGCGGCGAAACCGATGTCGTAGGATCGCTGCCGATCAACACCGGCCGTTCGCCGTTCTCGCCGCCGGGCAGGTCGTCGCGCCAGCGGAAAATGCTTTCGGCCAGGGCAATCGCTTTCTGCCGCTCGTCGTTATCCGTGGAATATTCCATTCTTGTGAGCGTGAGCCGCTCGATGTTTAGTGGCGCTTCATCGCTGGGATAGACGGCCTGGCCGCCACGTGCCCGAAATAGCGGGTCCAGGATGAACGTCGGCCATTGGGTGTCATTATTGACAAAGTCGGGCTGGTTACCGGGGGCAGCTCGCCAGAAATCGCTGTTGAGCAGGCCACAGGCTTCGATCTGGCGGAAGGCAGCCCGGGCGCAGGCGGCGGCATGATCGGACCGCAGGCCCTGCGACACCTGGTAGTTGCCCACCGGGATCAGCGCGCCCAGGCCGAGCATGCCCATCGACAGAATGAACACGGCAAACAGCACTTCGAGCAGGCTGATGCCACGCCGCAATCGGGCACGCCAGGTTACGGGAGCCGTGCGTTGCGGGGCCCAGGCATGTTCCTGGTCCGCATGGCGAACCTTGCGACCGGTTCGCCGCCAGCGACCTCGTGTTCCGAAGTGGTTTCGCATAGCGTTGTTCTCCGCGGTTTCCCCCTCGCGGATACTTGCCTCTTGTGGGGTGGCTCTGTTTCGTCGGGGGGCCTGGCTGCTCACCGTTTAGCGGCTGCCCAACGTGAACTTGCTCTTCACCAGCAGACGCGAATGGGTCAGATGATTAATCAGCGTCGCGTTATTGATCTCGGCCGGACCGGCGCTCTCGGCCGCGACCACCAGCCCGGTCTGGTGATTGATCGCAATCCAGTACGACTCGAAATCCTGCACGGCGTCAGCCGTCAGGTTTTCGACCTTGCTCACGAGCAGGTACAGCGGCGCATTGGGCCGGTGCCAGCCTGTCTCCGGCGTGTTCGCGCTCATCAGCGAGCCGCCGGGCGAGAACAGGAACGCGATGTTACCCGCACTCGGCACGATATTGGGATCGCCCACGGTCGAAGCCGCGGTATCGATCGCCGCCGGCTCGAGCAGTTCCAGCTCACCGCTGGCCTTCTCAGGAGCCCGCAGCACCTTGTACGGTACTTCGGAACCGACCGCGTACAGGGGCAAACCGCCATCGACGGGGCTTAGCACCCACTGGGCAGGCGGCCCGGGACTGGCAGTCACGAGCTGGAACATCCGGCTGCTGTGGTTCAGCATGACGGTGTCGCCGGCCTGCACCAGGCCCTGCCAGCCGACGTCGTCCAACTCAATGGTGACGGTCTTGTCGTTTTGGTTGTAGCCAACGATCCTTGCCCGGGCGTCGAGCGTGTCGCCCGCGTAAGGTGCGGGCACATGGATGTATTCCAGCGTGAAGGCCTTGCCGTCGGCCCGGGGTACGATCTGCACGCCGAAGGGGCGGCCCGTTTCGATGGCCCGGGCCCGCGCCCCGTGAATGAACTGGTCGACCAGGCGGGCCGACTCGCGGATGCGGCGGGCTTCGGTATTGGGGACCACCGCCCGCACGGTGACCATGGTGAGCAACAGGACGATGCCCACGATCACCAGCAATTCGATCAGGGTGAACGCCCCGCGGCTGGCCGCGGCGGGGAGGTGCGAACGGCTACGCATTATCGACCTCCCAGGTAATGGTTGTAGATGTTGTCGAACCGGCCGCCCTCACGACTCGAGTCGTCGGGCATCGCTGAGCCAAGCTGGTAGGTCTTGCCGTCAACATTGTACAGATAAAAGTTGTACGGGTTGGTACCCGCCGAATCGCCCAGCAGCATGATGGCGCCTTCGCCATCGGGACCGACGGAGTAGATCAGCGGATACAGCTTGAAGCCGTAGTCACCAGTGCCGCCGCCTCCCGTTGGCGCAAGAATCGCGGGTTGACTACCGAGCTGCCGGCCCACGCCCAGCGGATCGAGCGGGTCGGGCGAGTTGATGGGGTCACGCGGTTGCAAGTCCGACGAAAAGCCCGGCGCCCAGCGGAGGAAATTGATCGGCTGGCCATAGCCGTCGAGGAACTCGGGCATGCCGTCCTCGTCGGTATCGCCGATTTCCGACTCGAAGAACTGCACCTCGTCCAGGCCGTTTAAGCCGACGGTTACCGTCAGGTACAGGCACTCGGCGCTCTGGTTCGTAGCGCGGATGCGGTTAAAGTACTGGACCTGATCGTCGCTGACGGCGTTCAGCGCGTTGAACTGCTGCCGGTAGAAGTTGATCGCAGCCAGGTAAGCGTCTTGCAAGGCGTTGGGGCCGCACGCGCCGATATTCGCACTGGTGCCATTCAGCGTGATGTCGCTATAGCGGTCGGGCATTTCGGCCCGCTGGAGGGCCCAGCGCATTTTTAGTTGCTCTGCGGCGAACTCACGGGCCGACCAGGCAGGATTGCGCTCGATCGCCAGCCGCCGGGTACGGTACGTATCCCACTGGGCGCGGATCAACGAGTCGATCTTGGTGATGGTCTTGCGGGTCTGTTCGGCCCGGGCTTTTTCCTGCGAGGCATACAGCGCGCCCAGCAGGATCGACGCCAGGATGCCGATGATGCACAGCACGACAAGCAGTTCGACCAGCGTAAACGCCCGCGAAGCTCGCCGCGCTGCCGCGGAGAGAGTTGCGCGACTCATGGCAGCGAATCCTCGAGGATGCCGGTGACGAAGTTGGTCTGGTTGTCGTAGTCCCCGGTGCCGTAGTTGACACCGCTGGGGAACTGCTTGTTGATGTTATCGGCGCCGTAATCGAAGTCGAACCCCGACCAGATGATCTGGCAGGTCTTGGGATTCACAAACCCGCCGGCATCGGTCTTGTATGGCCGGGCCACGCCCGAGGCGCCAGGTGAAACAGTGCTGGGCTGCGAGAACGCGCCCGCATACTTCCCGTCGTAGAGCGCGCCAAAGTACACGTACGGGGCGCGCAGGTTGGTGTTAGCTGGGTAATATTCCGGCCAGCCATTGCCATTGCGGTCGGCCAGACGGTTGGCGTCGAAGTCAAACAGCGGCGTGGTGCCCTGGAAATTCGGCGTGCCAACTCCCTGGATCGGATTGAGGGGATTCTTGCTGAAGCCCTGCATCTCCTTTTGGGCGTTGGCGAAGCCACCCAGCCAAAACACCAGCGCCTCAGCCGCCGTCATAGTCTCAAGTTCTAGAGGAATGGGGAAATCTTCGGTCGCGGCGTAGATCTCGTTTCGGATCTGCTCCCAGCCGGTGACGTTGTAGCGTGGAAACGCCTTACGGAAGAACCGTACCACGTACTTCTGGCCGTAGTTGGTATCGCCTCCCCACTTGCTGTCGAGGTGGTTCGGCGGAAACTCGTTGTAATTGGATGCAAACTGCGCCATGGCCGCATTGAGCTGGCTGATCTCCGCGGTAATGGCGCCGCGCTGGGCGGTGAGCCGGGCCCGGCCAATGGCCGGCAACAATAGGGCCATCAATAGCCCGATGACCACCACGACCATCAACAGCTCCACGAGGGTGAAGCCGCGCCGCGCGCGTCGAGTGGGGGAGCTTGGGTTGGCGGGCATGGTCAGAATCTCCTCTGGGTGATCCCCTACGAACGTTCGGGTGGCAACGGGCTCCGTCCGGTTGCGTGTTGCGGCCCCAAAACCGCGGACGGCCCCGATGGTTGGCACAATCAGCTCAAGGTTTCGATGATCTTGATCAGCGGCAGGAACAGGGCGATCACGATGAAGCCCACGATGCCGCCCAGCACCACGATCATCAGCGGTTCGAGCAGGCTGGTGAGGCTGTCGGTGAGCACCTTGACTTCTTCGTCGTAGGTGTCGGCGACCTTGTTGAGCATCGTATCCAGTTCGCCCGTTTCCTCGCCCACGTCGACCATGTTCACCACCAGGTCGTCGACGACGCGCTGGTTGCGCTTCATCAGGTACAGCAGCGGTCCGATGGGACCCAGGAAGAAGCACCACCAGAACAGGGCGATGAAGTTGAACTTGGGAATGGAGTACTGCTTCATCGGCCCGGCGATCGCCTCGCCTTCGCGAATGGCTTCGTAGATCTTGCCGTACATGTTCTCGAAGACGTAGTTGTTGCTCGTCTCGCGCGTCATGTTGAGCGCTTCGAGAATCGGCACGCCGCTGGTCACCAGGGTGCCCAGCGTACGCGTGGTACGGGCGACGATGTTCTTTTCGATGATCTGCCCGAAGATCGGAATCTTCAGGATGAACGTATCCCAGCCGGCGCGGCCCTCCTTGAACTGCCGCGAGATTTTGACCATGAGGAAGATCAGGATCGGGAAGGCCGGGATCAGGTACCAGTAGTTGCCCACCCAGGTGGACATGTCGATCAGCAACTGGGTGATGGCCGGCAGTTCGGTGCCGAAGTCCTCGAAGATCTTTTGGAACGCCGGCACGATCTTCAACATGATGAAGATCAAGATACCGACGGCGACCATGACCACCACGATCGGGTAGACCATGGCGCCCTTGACCTTGCGCTTGAGCGACTGAGCCTTTTCGAGGAAGTCGGCCAGACGCTGGAGAATGACTTCGAGAGCACCGCCCGCTTCACCCGCCTTGATCATGTTGACGTACAGGCGGTTGAAGGCTCGCGGCTGCTTGCCCATGGCCTCGGAGAGCGAGAGCCCCGACTCGATGTCCTCGCAGACGTCCATCAGGGCGTTTTTGAGGGGGCCGGGCTTGGACTGCCCTTCCAGAATGCGGAGGCTGCGGAGAATGGGCAGGCCGGCATCCTGCAGGATGCTGAGCTGCCGGGTGAAGGTGCAGAGGACCTTGGTGTTGACGCGGCCGATGGCCAGCGACTTCTGCTTGCCCTTCCCCTTGGCTGCCGCGCCTTTCTTGGTCTTCTTGACCGTGAGCTTGGTGACGAAATAGCCCATCTGGCGAATGGTCGCTTGGGCTTCTTCCTCGTTGGGGGCGTCGATGACGTCCTTAATCTCCTGCCCGGTGGCGTCCATCGCCTCGAATTGGAAAGTTGGCATTGTCGCACCCCGCAAGCTGAAGGGGAGTTGCTGAATTGGGTCTTGCGCTATCGGCTACGGCCAACGCACCGGGGCGCTACCGTGCCGGCGCTGGATACCAGGATTTCAGGAATATGGGGGAACGCGCCACTGGGACGCGATCGGGTAAAGGTTCGTAACGGGTTATGGACTTTGCGCCCCGCGGCAGCCCTCAGGTGCGGCCGCCGCGGCGCGGCGATTAACCTTCGACAATGGTTTCGCGGACGACTTCCTCCAGCGTGGTCAGCCCGGCGTAGGCGGCGGCCATGCCCGCGTCGCGGAGCGTGACCATGCCGTTGGCCCGGGCGGCGTCGCGCAGTTCGTCGGTGGACGCGTTCTTGACGATCATGTCGCGGATTTCGTCGGTCATGATCATCAGCTCGAACAGACCGGTACGGCCGCGGTAGCCGGAGTTGTTGCACTGCTCGCAGCCGGTACCGCGGTAGAACTTTTTGCCTTCGATATCGGCCCGGGTGAGTTGCAGGTCGGCCAGCAGTTCGGCGCTGGGGGTGATCTCCTGGCGGCAGTTGGTGCAGATCCGCCGCACGAGCCGCTGGGCCAGGATGGCCTCGACCGTGGCCGTGATCAAGAACGGCTGCACGCCCATGTCGCGCAAACGCGTGATCGTGCTGGGGGCGTCGTTGGTGTGCAGCGTGCTGAACACCATGTGGCCGGTGAGCGAAGCCTGCACGGCGATTTCGGCCGTTTCGACGTCGCGGATCTCGCCCACCAGCACCTTGTCCGGGTCTTGCCGGAGGATGGCCCGCAAGCAGCTCGCGAAGGTCACGCCGATTTCGGCATCGATGGGCACCTGCACGATGCCGTCGATGTCGTACTCGATCGGGTCTTCGGTGGTGATCAGCTTGTCTTCGATGGTGTTCAGTTCGTTGAGGGCCGAGTACAGCGTGGTAGTCTTGCCCGAACCCGTGGGGCCCGTCACCAGCACGATGCCGTTGGGCTTGTGGATGACCTCGCGGAACAGCTTGAGGGTGTGGGCGTCCATCCCCACCTGGTTGAGGTCGAGCTTGACCACCGAGCGGTCGAGCACCCGGCAGACCACGCTCTCGCCGAACATGGTGGGCAGCACGCTCACGCGGAGGTCGACCGGGTGGCCGCCCACGGTCAGCTCGATACGGCCGTCTTGCGGCAACCGCCGCTCGGCGATATCGAGGTTGGCCATCACTTTCAGACGGGTGGTGATGGCGAAGGCCAGGTGCCGCGGCGGCGGAACCATCTCGAACAGCACGCCGTCGGCCTTGATGCGGATTTTGAACTCGTCTTCGAACGGCTCGAAGTGGATGTCGCTGGCCTTATCCTTGATGGCCAGCAGCAGCACCATGTTGAGCAGCTTGCGGACCGGGGCGCTATCGACCAGTTCTTCGACGCTGCCGATATCGATCGGGCCTTCGCGTTCCAGGGCCGAGGCGGCCGCGGTCAACTGCTCATCGTCCTTGATGTCTTCGATGATCGAGCTGAGGTTCTCGACCGTGGAGTAGTACCGGTCCAGGGCCTGCTGGATTTCGGTCTCGGTGGTGACCACCGCCCGCACGTCGTAGCCCAGGAAGTTCCGCAGTTCGTCCAGGATCTGGAGCTTCTGCGGATCGCACATGGCGATGGTCAGCGTGTCATCCTTGAAGGCGATGGGGATGATCCGATAGAGCTGAGCCATCGGCTCGGTGATGTAGTTGAGCACCTCGGGCGGGATGACGGCTTCGCTGAGGGCAAAGGTCTGCATCCCCATCTGCTCGGCCAGGGCCTGGGCCACCTGTTCCTCGGTGACCATCCCGAGCGACTCGGCGATCTTGCCCAGCAATTCGTTGGGGCGATTCTCCTGCTGCTCCTCAAGCAGCATTTCCAGCTGGTCTTCATCGATGAAGCCCAGGTCGACGAAAATCTGTCCGATGCGGCGAATGGCCATAGAGAAGTTGATTCCTGCGATTTCGTCAGGCGGCTGAGCCGCGAGGGACCGGCGGCTCTCGGGCGGCTCAGCCTGCGCTCAAGGTTGTGGGAAAAGTGAGAATCGCTTGGCTCGGTCGGTCAGTTGTCCTCTTCGTCGGGATCGTGGCCGGCCTCGAGCGCCTCTTGCGCCCGCTTGATGCGCTGCGCCAGGTCGTCGGGCTTGTTGGCCTTGGCGATGGCATCCTCGGGCGTAATCAGGCCGTTCTTCCAGTGGTTGTAGAGCGAGTCGTCGAGCAGGATCATGCCCTGCTTGGCGCCCGTTTGAATCGATGACGGGATACGGAAAATCTTGTTCTCGCGGATCAGGTTGGCGATCGCCGGCGTGACCACCAGCATCTCGTGGGCTGCCACGCGGCCACCGCCGATCTTGGGCACCAACTGTTGGCACAGCACGCCGATGATGGAGCTGGCCAACTGGGTGCGGATCTGGTCCTGCTGTTCCTTGGGGAACACGTCGACAATACGGTTGATCGTGCCGTCGGCCGAGTTGGTGTGCAGCGTGCCGAACACCACGTGACCCGTTTCCGCCGCGGTGATGGCGGCTTCGATCGTTTCCAGGTCGCGCATTTCGCCGACGAGGATCACGTCGGGGTCCTGACGCAAGGCGCCGCGGAGGGCCGCGGCGAAGCTCGGCACGTCGACGCCCACCTCGCGCTGGTTGATCGTCGACTTCTTGTGTTGGTGGTAGAACTCGATCGGGTCCTCGATCGTGATGATGTGGTGATCGAAGTTCTCGTTGAGGTAGTTCACCAGGCCGGCGAGCGTGGTGCTTTTGCCGGAACCCGTCGGACCGGTGACCAGGAACAAACCGCGAGGCCGCTGCACCAGCTGGGTGCACGGCCAGGGGAGCTTGAGTTGTTCAACGGAAAGGATGGTGTTGGGAATGATTCGCAACACCATGGCGACCTTGCCGCGCTGCTTGAACAGCGACACGCGGAAACGGGCCTGGTCGCCGAAGGCGAACCCGAAGTCGGCGCCGCCCACCTCTTGCAGTTGCTGCTGGCACCGCTCGGGGGCGATCTGTTTCATCAGCGAGACGGTGTCGTCGCCATCCAGTTCCTTGGTTTCCAGCCGGCGCATCCGCCCGTGCAGACGAATCACCGGCGGTTGTCCGACAGTGATGTGCAAATCGCTGGCGCCCGTGTTCACCACGGTCTGCAACAGCTTATCCATCAAGAGCGTGGCCATGCCTGTTCCTTATCGTTCGTCAGCCGTGCGGTGCCGTTTGCGCTTGTCCCCAGAGCCGGATCAGCGGAAACGGCGCGGCTCGTACACACCGTGATGTGCAGCTTGCGGACTTGCGGCGGAGAAGGAAAAGGTGCAGGCAACCGCGCGAGCCGGTGTCGGCTCACGCCTGTGACCAGACGGATAGGAAACCACGACGACTCGCTGAGATATGAGAGTTACGCCCCCCGGTGCGTCGCTCGACCCGTGCCTGATTATCGCAGAAGTTGCGGCAGCAGGCAAAAAGAACGCGTCAAGGTGTCGCCATGTGGGGGCATGTCGCATATCCAGGGCCAGATGGCTCGCTCCGTGGGCCAACTTCTCCGTCCCAACCGCTTTGTCGGTTTCTCCTTAGCTGCGATGACTGTTTGTATTACCCAGTTTATGCTAGCTGCCGCCCTGGGCGAAAGCTTTCGGGCAGGGCAATTACTAGTTTCATAAACCCAATTCAGAACGACGGTTATGAGTAGCGGCGGCTCCGTTAATCCTGCGAGGTCCGCTTGGCGACGCGGAATACCTCTTCCAGGGTGGTGACGCCGTTGATGACTTTTTGCAGGCCGTCCTGATACAAAGTGCGCATCCCCTGTGCGATTGCGGCCTTACGAATCTCCTGTGTCGAAGCGCCTTTGAATGCCAGCTCGCGGATCCGCGAGGTCATGAGCATCAGTTCGAAGATACCCATGCGGCCGCGGAAGCCCTTCTTCTGGCAGTAGTTACAGCCTTTACCCCGGGCAAAATTGGCCTTCGCGGCCACTTCCAGCGGGATGCCGGCCGCCTCAAGCTGGGCATCCGTGGGGCGATGCGGCACCTTGCACTTGGGGCAGATCACCCGGACGAGACGCTGTGCCAGCACCGCCACGACGCTGCTTGCCACCAGATAGGCGGGTACGCCCATGTCGACCATGCGAGTAATAGCGCCGGGCGCATCGTTCGTATGCAGTGTACTGAATACCAAGTGTCCAGTTAAAGACGCTTGGATACCCATCTCCGCCGTCTCCTGGTCACGCATTTCGCCGACCAGGATGATGTTGGGCGCCTGACGCAGCATGGCGCGAATGATGCGGGCGAAGTCCAGCCCGATGTCGTGCCGCACTTCCACCTGGTTGATACCCGGCAGGTAGTACTCCACCGGGTCCTCGGCGGTGATGATCTTGCGGTCGGGCCGGTTCAGCTCGTTGAGGGCCGCGTACAGGGTGGTGGTCTTACCCGACCCGGTGGGCCCCGTCACCAGGATGATGCCGTTGGGACGGCGGATGAGCTGTTTGAATGTTCTGAAATCTTGTTCACTAAGGCCAAGTTGCCGCACGCCGACCTTGATGCTGTCCTTGTCCAGAATACGCATCACGACCGACTGCCCGTGGTTGGTGGGCAGCACGCTCACACGCAGGTCGAGTTCCTTCTCGCCCACGGTGACCTTGATGCGGCCGTCTTGCGGGCGGCGGCGTTCGGCGATGTCGATCTTGGCCAGAATTTTGATGCGGGAGAGCATCGCCCCCAGCAAACGGCGGGGGCACGAGTCGCGTTCGACCAGCACGCCGTCGATGCGGTAGCGGATCCGTACCCGGTCCTCGAACGGCTCGATATGGATGTCCGAGGCCCGCAGTTGCACCGCCTCGGTGATGATCAACTGCACCAGGCGGACGATCGGGGCACTGGTTTCGTCGACGACTTCTTCGTCGGAGGCACCTTGGACTTCTTCGGCCGTTTCGGTGAAGTCGATGGCCGTTTCGGTGAATTCCTGGAGCATGGAGTCGGCACTTTCGGCATCCTGCTGGCCGTAGTACCGGTTGATCGCCTCAGAGATGCTTTCGCGAGAGGCCAGAGCAGTGGTGATCCGGCGATCGAGAATGAACCGCAGCTTGTCGAGGGTTTCGACGTCGTTGGGGTCGCTGATCAGCACCGTCAGCGAATCTTCGTCGGAATCCAGCGGGAGAACGCAGCATTCGCGGGCAACGGACTCGGGCACCAACTCGATAACGTTGGGGGGGATATCCACCTCGCGAAGGTCGACGAAGTTCATCCCGTGTTGCCAGGCGACGGCCCGCATCACTTCGTCGCTGGTGGCAAAGCCCAAGCGAACCAAGGCGTCGCCCAAGGTGGTGCGGGAGTTTTCGGCCATTCGCTGGGCCTCTTTGATCTGATCCGCCGAGACGATTCCTTTGCGGATCAGATACGATTCGAACTCTCCCATGCCATTGCTCGACATGTGCAGTCTTCTCCCTCCGCGGCACCGGCGCAAGACCGGAAGCGCAAACACCTTAGGTGTGCCTAAGCATATGGCCGACAGATCGCGTTGAACCCTGCTGGGGGGCTTGAGGCAGGCAGCCTAGAACGCTGCGCAACTCAAAGGCCAGACGAGACAGGGAAACCTTCGGGGCTCGGCCAGGCCCAGAAGTGGAACTGCGGCCATCCGGAATCGTCCGAGATTGGCCTCTGGTGCGCCCCAGCCGGCATGCCGCTTCCTATGCTAGCACGCCGCCGAACTTGTTCGGGCGCCAAATCTTAAAACATCTCTCTACTCCACTGTTGTCCAAAGTAGCGACGGCCTGGGCCGCTGTCAACAAGCCCCCCGCGTTCAAAACCTCTTGCCTGACATGCTCTAAACCGCGTGGGAAGCAAAGCGGCCGGGACCGGAACTCCTTTCGGGTTTTCGGTACCCGGCCGGCTTAGCGAGCACAACTTTTCGGCAAACTGAGCGTTTTTTACTTGGTAGCTTGCAGTGCTTTCTTGGGGCCGGCGGAGGACGGCCAGCGGCGTCCCCGCAGCTGCGTTACCCCACCCTTACTTGGCGCTCAGGGCCTGCTCGATGGCGCTGATCACCTCGGGAGCGTCGGGCTTGGTGCGCGGCGAGAACCGGGCGACGATCTTGCCGTCGCGGCCGATCAGGAACTTCTCAAAGTTCCACTTGATCTTGCCGGCGGTCGCTTCGCCAGCCTCTTTGCTGGTCAGGTACTTGTACAGATCGCAGGCGTTCTCGCCGTTGACGTCAACTTTGGCCAGCATGTCGAAGGTCACGCCGTACTTCGACGAGCAGAATTCGGCAATTTGAGCCGCCGAGCCGGGCTCCTGGCCGCCAAACTGGTTGCACGGCACGCCCACCACGGCCAGGCCGTCCTTGGCATACTTTTCGTGAAGAGCCTGCAGGGCGGCATACTGCGGCGTGTTACCGCAGCGGCTGGCCACGTTCACAAACAGCACGACTTTGCCCTTGTACTTCTTCAGGTGGACCGGCGTGCCGTCCAGGCTTTCCATGGTGAAGTTGAGCACCGGCGGAATATCCTCGTCGCCCGCCGACTCACCACCCAGCACCGCGGCGCTGGAGAACGCGGCAACCAACAGGCACGAGGCAACAAACAACTTGCGCTTCATAACCACATCTCCGAAGGTGGGACGATGAGCCGCTGCCAGGTTGGCACGTTTGGGGGGCGGCGGCCGGCAGGACGGTGCGATTCTAATCGCCGTACTCTGGTAGTTTCAACTTTTTGCTCGCCGCCGAGGTACTGCAAGGCAGGGAACCCTTTCTCGCCGCCAAAACGGCGGCCGCCAACTCGCGATCGCCGCGGCGGTTGGGTATCGTAACATTGCCCCGCCAGCGGGCATGGGGACCCCGTCTGAACGATTCTCACCGGCTTTTCAATCGAAAGGGACTCGCGATGGCAGAACGTGCCCGTTCTTTCTGGTTGCGCTCGTTGACGGTGGCAGCGGTTGCCTGGTGGCTGGGCGTGGCGGCGTTCGTGGCCGCCCAGGAACGAAACGGCCAGGCCGCTCCGGCGAAAACCGAGGCCCTGGAGATCGTCACCCAGGACGGGATCGAGTACGCCCGGGTTGGCGATCAAGCGCTAAAGCTCGACCTGGCTCGGCCCAAGGCCCCCGGCAAGTACCCGGGTGTGGTTTGCATCCATGGTGGTGGCTGGCGTGCCGGCGACAAGAGTTCTCTGGCCGCCCTGACGCAGCGGCTGGCGAAGGAGGGCTTTGTGGCCGTCACCGTACAGTACCGCTTCGCTCCCCAGGATCGTTTCCCGGCCCAGGTCGACGACGTGCGCTGCGCCGTACGTTGGTTGCGGGCCCATGCCGAGGAATTGCAGCTCGATCCCCAGCGGATCGGAGCCATCGGCTTTTCCGCGGGCGGGCACCTCTCGCTCATGCTGGGCTTGATGGAAGATAGCGATCGCCCGGCCAGCGACTCCTGCCACGGCGATCAAAGCAGCAAGGTTCAGGCGGTGGTCAACTTCTTTGGTCCGGCCGACCTGGCAGGGAATTATCCCGAAGCGGTCCGGAACATTCTGAAGGAGTTCTTGGGTGGCTCGCCGGAAGAAAAACCAAGCGAAACGAAGGCGGCCAGCCCCATCACCTACATCGACCGCAACGATGCCCCCATTCTCACCTTCCACGGCACCGAGGATAAGATCGTGCCCTACGAGCAGGCGGAGCTGTTGGATCAGGCCTGCCGGAAAGCTGGTCTGTCGCACAAACTCGAAACGCTGGAGGGGGCCGGACACGGTTGGGGCGGCGAACAGTTGGTCGAAACGATCGACAAGTCGATTGCCTTCTTCCGCGAGAAGCTGGCTCAGCCCGCCGCAGTCGGTGGTAAGTAGCCGTTTGCTGCCCGCCGACTGGCTGGCCGGATAAGATGACGAGGATGGCGAAACTGCCTGGCCGTTCTGCGGCCGCAGCCTGCGGTGGGGAGAGGTTCTCCGTCTTCACAACCTGCCGGAATGGGCCCGGCCATCGCTCAGACGGCTTTGGCGGTTGGTTCAGAGCACGGTATGATAAGGGTTTGCGGCGTTTGAGGTTGAAGTTTGCGCGGTAAGCATCCCCCGCTGTTGCGGCAAGCCGCAGGCTGGATGGTTGGGGCCACCAGGGGAGGTTCGCCGCGCGCTCAAAGTTCCAGTTCGAGGTCCAAGTGCTTCAGTCGAGCAGCGGCGGATCGATGGGGATGTCCCCGGCGAACGATGAAGTCCAGCGCTTTCTGCCGGAACACTTCATCAATCGCGAACTATCGTGGCTGGAGTTCAACGCCCGTGTGCTCGAGGAGGCCGAGGACGATTCCAACCCGTTGCTCGAACGGGTCAAGTTCCTGGCGATCTTCAGCTCGAACCTGGACGAGTTTGTGATGGTTCGCGTGGCTGGCCTGCGCGAACAGGTGTTTGGCGACGGCGCTCCGCAGGACTACGCGGCCGATGGCCTCACGCCGATGGAGCAGTTGGAACGCGTCGCCAAACGCATGCAGGAACTGGTTGCCCGCCAGTACCGCTGCTGGAACGAACGCATTGCCCCGGAGCTGGCCAAGCATGGTCTGCGGTTTTTGACCTACGACCAGCTTTCGGCCTCGCAGCGGGACGAGATCGAGGAGTTCTTCCATCAGCGGGCGTTCCGCATTCTGACGCCGATGGCGATCGACCCCAGCCATCCCAGTCCTCGTTATCACAACCGGGCGGTGTACCTGGCAGCCATGCTGCGTCGGCAAAGCGGCTTGGGGCCCAAGCAACTGTTCGCCGTGGTACAGGTACCGCAGGTGTTGCCCCGCCTGGTGCCGCTCACCTGCGACGAAGGGCAAGAGTTCATCTTTCTGGAAGAAGCCATTCGGGCCAAGCTGCCGGAGCTTTTCGGTGGCGTGGAGGTGCTCGATACCACGGCGTTTCGCATCACCCGCGACAGCGATCTGAACCTGCTGGAGCAGGAATCGGATGACATGCTGCGGCTGATCGAGGAACGGCTGAAAGCCCGGGCACGTGGCGAAGCCGTGCGGCTGGAAGTTTCGGCCTCCGGTCACGAGGAGCTGATCAGCACCATTGTCGCCAGCGAGCAGTTGCGCCAGCCCACGCGCACCTCGACCTATGACGAAATCTACCGGATCGACGGTCCCCTGGACCTGACCGGCTTGTGGGAGCTGGTGCGGCTGCCCGGCTACGCGCACCTGCGCGACGAGCCGTTCACGCCGCGGCCGCTCAATACCCGCGTGCGGCACGGCGAGGACGACCTGTACGCCGCGATCCGCCAGCGCGACATCCTGCTGCACCATCCGTACGATTCGTTCGCTCCGGTGGTGGAGTTTGTCAGCCGGGCGGCGACCGATCCCAACGTGCTGGCCATCAAGCAGACGCTTTACCGCACTGGTTCCGACTCGCCGATCACCAAGGCGCTCATCCAGGCGGCCGAAAACGGCAAACACGTGACGGCCCTGGTCGAACTTCAAGCCCGGTTTGACGAAGAAGCCAACGTGAACTGGGCGCGGCAGATGGAACGCGCCGGCGTGCACGTCGTGTTTGGCTTCATGGACATGAAGACCCACTGCAAGCTGTCGATGGTGGTCCGCCAGGAGGGCGATACGCTCCGGCGCTACGTGCACCTGGGCACCGGCAACTACAACCCGTCCACGGCTACAGTTTATACCGACCTGGGGCTGTTCACCGTCGATGAGCTGATCTCCGACGACGTGTCGGCCCTGTTCAACCTCCTCACCGGTTACTCGCAAGGGCACCGTTGGCGCAAGTTGATCGTCGCGCCGCAGGATTTGTTCCGCCGCACGATCGAGCTGATCGACGAGCAGGCCGAGCGTGCCCGGCAAGGCCAGCCAAGCTGGATCTTCGCGAAGCTCAATTCGCTGGTCGATCACCGCATCATCGAGGCCCTGTACCGCGCCAGCCAGGCCGGCGTGCCGATCGACCTGGTGGTGCGCGGCATCTGTGGGCTGCGGCCGGGTTTGCCGGGCATCTCCGAGAACATCCGCGTGCGGAGCATCGTCGACCGGTTCCTCGAACACAGCCGGATCTACGTGTTCAACCCGCCCAACGAGGCCAAGGTTTTCCTGGCCAGCGCCGACTGGATGCCGCGGAACATGTACCGCCGCGTCGAGGTAATGTTCCCGATCGAGGCTCCGGAACTGAAGAACAAGATCCTCAACGAGATCGTGCCGGCGTACCTGCGCGATAATGTGCGAGCCCGGGTGTTGCGGCCCGATGGTACCTGGGAACGCGTCACACCTGGCGACCAGCCTCCCCACCGCTGCCAGCAAGAGTTTTTGGAGATGAACGGCTGCCTCAAACGCGGCCCGAGCATCGATGGCAAAGATCCCACCCCGCCAGGCGGCAAACGCGGCAATCGTACCAGCCGCAAACGGGCCAGCTAGTGGCTCGCGAAAGCGGGCCGCTCCGGCCTGCTTTTGACGCCTGGGGGGGGCAGTGCCGTTAAAGAATCGCCAGCGGGTTGCGGCGTTCTTCGAGCGTGCCACGCGTGACGCCCACGCGGTTGGTTGCCTTTAGCTGCATCCAGACTTCTTTACCGGTCACGCGCCGGGCGAGCAGGTCGCGGTACAGGCCGATCACATGGCGGATCGTTTCGGCCGATTCGTCGACCAGTTCGATGCGGAAGTCACGCAGCCCCCGCGCCTGCAGCGTCGGCACCACCTCGGCGGCACTTTGTGGCATGGCGTTGAACAATGTATTGCGGCAGCCGACGTCGGCATGCAGCGGATGCTCCATGCCGATTCGATCGCGCAGGGCCACCTGGTGCCGGTCGCAGGGGCGGCCGCAGTTGGTCTTATTCGTCCCCGGCGACAGCACCGCGCAGAACACGCAGTGTTCCATGTGGAACATGGGCATGTGCTGATGGATGACCACTTCCCACCAGGCGGCCGGCGTCGATGAGACCAGGTCGAGCAACTGATCGCGATTGAGGTCGTAGCTTGCGGTGAGCCGCACCACGCCGCGGTCCATCAGCCAGGCCGCCGTCAGTTCGTTGGCTGCGTTCAGCGAAAAGTCGGCCACACAGGGGACCGACCGCTCGCTGAAAAACCGCAAGCCCGACAGGTTCCGCACCAGGATGCCGTCGGCCCCATGCTTGGCCAGAGCACGGAAGATACCCATCTCGCCGGGCTTCTGAATCCGCGGTGTAGCCAGAAAGATGTTTGCCTGGCCGGCATGTGCGATGGCCACCGCCTGGCGGTACTCGCGAATATCGTGGAAGTCGACGTAAACGTCGTGTACGCCCTCAGCCAGCACGACCTCAAGCTGCGACAGCGATCGGCATAGCACGCGTAGGCGGTGAGCTTCAATTTCGCTGCTGGCGTGCTGACCTCGGCCGGCTTTCTCGGCCGCAATACTCGCTTCGATCGACTTGCGCAAGTTGGCCAGTACGCCCGCGGGAGCCACGTGCCGCGTCGTCACAGCGGCCAGCGAGGCGTCCAACTCTTGAATCATTCGCTTGCGCAATTGTCCGAGCACGCTGAGCGGGACCATCGGTTCGCCGGTGATTTCGGCGGCCAGCTCATGCAAGGCGTAAACGGTGCCGCCTAGCCGGCCCAGTTGGGCCTGGAGCAATTCGGAGGTGAGCGGGTGGCGCTGCGCGGCTTGCAGCGGCTGCTCCGTCGCAACGCGGCAACGGGCCCCGTTGGCCGCCGTAGCTTCCACAACCAGCGGCTCGCCCACGGTAGCCTTCACGGTCAAACGCAGCGGCACACGGCGGATCGGATCGGCTGCCGTAAAGGTTTTGCGGAGCCGCGCGGTAAGCTGCGGATCGTCGGTCTTCCAGACTTCCTGGCCGATGTGAAGCTGCCGCAGATCGACCGATTCGCGGAAGAACTCCAGTTCGACTTCGCCGTGCTCGCACGGCTTTTCGGCTTTGACGCCCCGAACCCACACGGCAACGACGCGGCCGCCCTGCTCCTGACCCTGGAAGCGATTGCCGGCGAACACGACCCCATCGCCCACGGCAATGGGAGCCTCGAGGCGTACGCGCACCCGGCGGCCTTGGAAACCGGTCACGCGGCCCAGTCGGATGCCCCGCTTGGCCGAACTCAGCCCCGGCACGAGCGCCTTATGGTCACAGCCTTGCAACCAGCCGTGCGAAAAGCCTCGCGAGAATGACAGCTCCAGTTCCTGGATGTCGCGACGGGTGAACTCGGCCTTGCGTCCTGCCAGGGCGGCGTCGATCACGCGGCGGTAATGCTGGGTGACGTTCGCCACGTACTCGGGCGTTTTCAGCCGCCCTTCAATCTTGAACGAGCAAACGCCGATTTCGATCAATTCCGGCACCAGATCATACGCCGCAAGGTCCTGAGGGCTCAGCAGGTATTGCACCGGGCCCAGGTCGCGATCCTGCCCATCGCAAACCAATTCATACGGCAGCCGGCACGCCTGGGCACACTGGCCGCGGTTGGCGCTGCGGCCGCCTAGCGACTCGCTGGTCAGGCATTGACCGGAGTAGGCCACGCACAATGCGCCGTGGACGAACACCTCCAGCGGCATGGTTGTGGCCTGGCGGATCTGCCGGATCTCATCGATGGAAAGCTCGCGGGCGAGCACCACACGCTGCACGCCCAGGTCGGCCAGCTCCGCGATCGTTTCGGCACTGGTCATCGTGGCCTGGGTCGAGGCGTGGATGGCCAGGTCGGGGCAAATGGCCCTAGCCAGCCGCATGACCCCCAGGTCCTGGATCAGTACGGCATCGGCCCCCGCTTCGGCAATTGCCCGCAGCGACTCCTCGGCAGCCGGCAACTCATCGGGGAACACCAGCGTGTTGAAGGTCACGTAGCCCTTCACGCCCCGGGCGTGGAGGTATTGCATGACCTCGGGCAGCGATTCAAGCGATAGATTGGTGGCCCTGGCCCGGGCGTTGAATCCGCGGTCGAGCCCGAAGTACACGGCGTCGGCCCCGTTCTCGACGGCTGCCTGCAAACAGACGCGGTCGCCAGCCGGCGCCAACAGTTCGAAGGCGGCGGACGCTCCACGAGCGGCAGGCAACATCTGGTCGGTGGGGTGACCCATACTTTGGTGGTGCGGGTGGCGTGGTGGGAATCGGAAAAGGGACAGGAACCGGCGACAATTCTCGGTTATAGCATCCGGCGGCCCCATCGGGCATGGCCTGGTACCGCGGTTCTGGCAGCCGGATCGGCAATTTTTGCGGGGCTGCTTCGCCGGTCCCAGCAGCCGGCGGGCGCTACGGTACGGTGCGGAGTGGACCGCTTTTGGCAGGCTCGCTCCCCTGCCCTGTCCCCTGCCAATGCTGGGGGGGCTGCTAGCGGTGCCGTCGCCAAGTGCCGTTGGGGAGATGCCAGCATCCGTGTTATAAGCATGGTCCCCGTAACTTGCCCGGGGAGGTACCACCGCGAAGGAACGAAGCCATGGATGGTTGGCAAATGGAGACCGTCGCCGCGTTGGCGACGGCGGTGCCGGTTGCTCCCAAGCTCACGGTCTTGTTGCCGGCGTTCAACGAGGAGAACGCCATTGGATCGGTGCTGGAGGAGATTGTCACGGCGCTGGCCGAGGAAGCGTACAGCTACGAAATCGTGGTGGTCGACGACGGCTCCACCGACCGCACGGCCGAAGTCGTCGAGCAGTTCGCCGCCAACTGCTTCAACACCCAGGTGCGGCTGATCCGCTGCCCGATCCGTCGTGGTGCCGGGGCCGCACGCAAGGTCGGCATTCGCGAAGCACGCGGCGAGATCATCGTCATGCTCGATGCCGACGGTTCGTACGATGCCGCCAGCATCCCTAAGCTGCTTGAGTACTTCCCTGCTTACGACCAGGTGAACGGCGCTCGCACCAGCGAGCAAGGCACGTTGCCGATCCTGCGGGCGACGGCCAAGTGGTTGATTCGCCGCCTGGCCTGCTACCTCACCGGCTGCAAGATCCCGGACCTGAATACCGGCCTCAAGGCGTTCAAGCGTGAGGCGATGGTGCCCTGGCTGTGGGTGATCCCCGACGGTTTTAGCTGCGTCACCACGATGACGCTCGCGCACCTGACCAACGGCTACGCCGTGAAATATGTGCCGGTGCCGTACCGCAAGCGGATTGGCCGCAGCAAGTTCCATCCGATCAAGGACACGCTGAGCTACCTCAGCACGGTGATCCGGATCGTGCTGTACTTCCGGCCGCTGAAGGTGTTCCTGCCGCTGGCTGGCTTCTTGATGGGGGCCGGGGTGCTCAAGAGCTGGTGGAGCTTCCGCACGACCGGCAGCATGCAAGAGTCGGACATCGTGGTGCTGGTAGCCGGCTTCATGACCTGCATGCTTGGGCTGCTCGCTGAAGTGATCGTGGCCCACCATCGTCGCTAACGCATAACGATCTGGGCTCTGCGCCTGCGCCGCTGACCCAGACCTGCGGCGGGGGGGCGAAGTCCTTCTATCCCGTACCGACCAACCGAAAGTTTCTATGACCACCTGGACGATCTTGCCCGCGGTGGCTTCACCGCCTGGTGCGTCCCGGCAACGCGAGGCCGCCGAGCCGTCGCGGCTGGCACGCGACGAGCGGCTCCGTGACCGCTACCTGGCCACGGCACTGCCGATGTTGCCGCGGCTGTGGGGCAACATCGACCGCAACCCTTACCGGCCGACGTACGGCTGTCTGGACCGGCAATTCTGGCATTACCGCACGGCCAGTTTTCCGTCGGAGATGTACCAGGAAGGCGTGTTGCCGATGGCGCTGGTGTTTGCGCACCGGCTGCCGGGCAACCGCTGGTACGGCGATGAGCGCATCCGCGAACTGGCGATTGCCGGTTTGAAGTTCGCCGCGCGCAACTGCCATCGCGATGGCTCGTGCGACGACTACTACCCGTTCGAGCGAGCCTTGGGCGCTGCCGTGTTTTCGTTGGCGGCTTGCACCGAGGCCTATCGGCTGTTGCGGCTGGAAGATGCCGAGGTGATCGAATTCTTCGAGCGGCGTGCTCGCTGGCTGATGCGGCACGACGAGTCGGGGCACCTGGCCAATCATCAAGCGTTGGCGGCGCTGGCCCTGGAACGCGTGGCGATGATTACCGGCGACCGCGTGTTTCACGACGCGGCGCTGGAACGCGTTTCCAAGGTGCTTTCGTGGCAGCACGAAGAAGGCTGGTACGAGGAATACGGCGGGGCCGATCCCGGGTATCAGACCGTTACGATCGATTGCCTGGCCAAGTGGCAGCGGATGACCGGTTGCCGCCGTACGGCTCGCTCGCTCCGCAAGGCAGTGGAGTTTGCCCGGCGGTTCTTGCACGAGGACGGCAGCTACGCCGGCGAGTACGGCAGCCGCGGCACGTACCATTTCTACCCGCACGGGATGGAACTTTTGGCCGAGCAATACCCGGCCGCGGCCGACCTGGCCGACGGTTTTCTCACGGCACTTGGCTCGGGCAGACACGCGTACTTTGACGACGACCGTTTGTTTGCCCATCGGTTGGGCAACCTGATCGAAGCCTGGATCGATTGGGCGCCGCAGCGGCCGGCCCCGGAAGAAACGCCGGCGGCAACGGCAGAGTACTTGGCTGGCGCCAAGATGCTGATCGTCAAGCGGCCGGGCCAGCAGACGATTATCTCGGCAGCCCGGGGCGGCGTGTTCAAGCACTTTGCCGATGGCGACTTGGCCTGTACCGATGCCGGCCTGATCTTGCAACTGGAAGACGGCCGCATTGCGGTGTCGCAGCAGCACACCATGCAGCGCGCCGTGAGCTGGGCTATCGAAGCAGCCGACGGTAGGCAGGTCGCTGCTTCTGAAGCGAGTGCAGCCGAGGCCCCCACCGCGGCGAACACATCCCAGTCGGCACTCGACGCAACCTGGGCGGATGGCACCCTGCGGTTCACGGTGGCCGGCCCGCTGCATGTTGCACGATGGGAAACCGCCACGCCGGTCAAGCAGGCCGTGTTTCACCTGGGCATGGTGACTGTGGGCCGCTGGTGCCGTGGCTTGGTGCGGCGGCTGCTTCAGCGGCGGCTGATCACCGGCCGCCGCGAGGTGCCGATCCGCCTCACCCGGCAGTTCGAATTTTTCACCCAGCAGGGCCAGCCGTGGCTGCGAGTGGTGGATGTGATCGAGTTGACCTCGCCGCGCGTGAAGGTCGCCCGCATGAGTTACGGCACGGACTTCCAGAGCGCGTACGTTGTCGCGACCGGCGTGTACCAGGAAGGTGCGCGGCAGATGTGGACACACCTGGACCAGGAATGCCGGCAGCTGAACGAGCGGCGGCAGGTGACGATCGTCCGCGAGTTCAAGGCAGCCTCGTGAGGGCGCTGGCTACGTCTCAACGTCAACAGGAGCCGGATGCATGGCGTGCGAGGTAGAACAGCAGCCCAGGCTGCAGGTGGCTTCTGGTGTGGCCTCGCCCGTTGTGGCTCCGCAAGCCGCGGTGCTGGAACTGCTCGCCCTAGGAGGTGATGCGGCAGCGCCGGTTGCACCGGTTCCGGCTCGCAAGCTACGGGCGGTATGGCGCGGCCGGCTGATCAAATTGACAATGGCCATCGTGGTACTGGCCGTGCTCTATCGGGCGGCCGATTGGCGAGCCGTGCTGGCCGTGCTCGCTTCGCTCGATGGGCTGTGGTTAGCCGGTGCGTTTGCGATGTTTGTTCCGCAGACACTGGTCTCTGCCTGGCGGTGGCAAGGCCTGGCCGCCGGCATCCAGCGGATTTCGCTTGCGACTGCCCTGCGGCAAACGTTAGCTGCCTCGGCGTTGAACCTGGTGGTGCCATCTAAGCTGGGCGACTTGTCCAAAGCCGGTATGCTGCCACGCCAGGCGATGACGCCGGCCGCCGGCCTGGTCGTTGTTGAAAAAGGCAGCGACGTGGCGGCGCTGCTTGTCCTGCTGGGCTTGGGCTGGCTGGGAGCCAACAGTTTTGCAGTGGTGTTGCTGACCGGTGCCGTCATCGCCGGTGCTGCCTGGGGCTTTGCCGCCGCGGCGGTTCCTGCCAGCGGCTTAGGCCGACTGCTTGGCTGGCGGCAGGCTGCCGGACTGGCTTCGGCGTCGCTGCTGTTGTGGATGCTGCATCTGGCCCAGTTCGACCTGTTCTTGCGGGCCGCCGGGGTGCACGTCTCTGCGACCGACATTCTTAGCCGGATCCCCGTTGCGATCTTCGCGGGCCTGGTTCCGCTCACTCTGTGGGGCATCGGCACGCGCGACGGCGCCTTGATGTGGCTGTTTGCCGATGTGACGACGCCTGCGGTAATGGCTGGGGTGGGCTTGCTCACGGCCCTGCGATACCTGGTGCCAGGCGTGGCCGGCATCCCTTGCCTGCGTGGCGTGTGGGCCAGCCGCGCGTGCGGCAGGGGCGATTAAGAACGGCAATGCCAGCCGAGAGATTGGCTACTGGGAACCGCCCCGAAAAGTCTACTGCCGCGTGGGCAGCTCAAAGCAGGCTGCTTCTTCGGAGTTGCGTACCAGCAGCAGATTGCCGGCGATGGCCATGGTGTTCCAGGTCTTGCCTTCCAGGGCCTGGATGCGGCCAAGCTCGGTGTACTTCTCCGGCGTCAGCTCCATCAGCACCAGTTCGCCGTTCTCGCTGATGATCAGCGTCAAATCCCCTACCTGGAGCATCTGGCCGTGGCCAAAGCGACCGCCCTTCCAGGTCGACTTGCCGGTGCTCAGGTCCAGGCAGGTCAGCACGATCATGTCCAGACCATAGGCGTACTCGCCCAGCACGATCGGATTGCTGAACTTGGCCTTGAGGTTGCGGTTCTTCCACAGCAACTCCGGCCGCAGCGTGCCGTCGGCTTCGCGGTGAATCTTCACCAGGGCGCTGCCGGAGCTGTATGCGGCGGTGATCAGTAGCCGGTCGTCGCCCACCACCAGCGGCTGCGAAATCTTGGCGTGTTTGGCCCGATTCCACGGCCATTCCTGCCGCCAGAGCCGCGTGCCGGTTTCCGGATCGTAACCTTCGATGCTCTTGTCCGAAACGATCAGGACCTGCCGCACGCCGGCCACGGTGGCCAGCGCAGGCGAACTGTAGGCGTCGCTGCATTCGCCGCCTTCGCCGGCGGTCCAGATCACGTCGCCGTTGGCGCGGTTCAGGGCAATCAGCGTCGGCCCGATCTTGCCGCCGCCGGTGACGATCACCTTATCACCGACCACCAGGGGCGAGATCGAATAGCCCCACTCGGTCAGTTCGGCGCCGAACTTTTCCAGGACATTGATGCTCCAGACGCGTCGGCCATCGGCAGCGTCAAAGCAGTTGATGATGCCCTTGGAACCGGCCGTATAGACGTGCCCCTGATCGACGGTGGGCGTTGCCCGGGGACCATCGCCCGAGATGGCCGAGATGAAACCTTCGTCGCCTTCGTTCTCGTCCTGGAATTGCCGCCAGACCAAGTTGCCGGTTTTCAGTTCCAGGCAGGTAACCATCTCGCGGCGCTCGCGCATTTCTTGCGTGTACGCGTAATCCCCCACGATGGCAAAGCTCGACCAGCCGGCCCCCACCGGCACTTTCCAGAGCTGCTTGGGTGGTTGCTCCCAACTGCGGGCAAGCTTCGGCCCGGGAACGATGCCATCGCGATTGGGGCCCAGGAACTGTTCGAAATCCGCCCGGGCGGCAACCGGTGTCACCTCTGGCACAACGGCGCGCGAAACCGTTTGGGCTTCGGCCGCGAGTTGCTGCCGCTGCTTGCCCCACCAGCGAGGCTCCACGGCGTACGGCACCAGGTCGCCGTCAAAATTCACGCGGTACAGCGCGATAAAGATCGCAAACACCGCCAGCGGTGCAAACACCGTGGTGTAGCGAACCGCCCGGGAGAACCGCGATAGAAACAGCATCCAGAGCCCCAGCAGGATAGTGCCGGAGCCACCGATGACCACCGAGGCGAGCCAGCGGAAGTCGCGAGTGCGGTCAGTAAAGAAGTTGAGATAGATCAGGCCCGCGACGGTCACGGCCGCCACGACCAAGGGCAACCAGAGCCGCCGTTTCCGGGGAACCGCCGCCTCAGGGGCCTGAGACGCTTCGGGAGTTTCGGGCACCGGTTGATCAGTCGTCATGGCGTGTACGAAGCCTTTCGCTGGCATGAGAGCGTGGGCAATGCGGCTCCCGATGCGGTATGCGGCCGCGCGGACCGGCGGAATCCATCCACAGTAGGAATCTTAGGGAATATGCGGGCAGCCCGGCAAGGCGGCCGCACGGCCCGGTAGCCGCTAAATCCCCATGCCCTGCCCGTAGGTTAGCTTACCGCGGACCGCGTTAAAGTTTGCGGGCCAGAGAAAGCGTGCGGCCTGCGGTCCCTTTTCCACCGGGCAGCAAATTGGTGTAAAGCCGGCCGGTTGCCGGTCGAAACTAAGCACCGGAAGGCAAGGATTCATGCCTTCGACGATGCAGACCACGGATGGAACGTGCTCCGCACACGCGGCGCCCGCGCACAGCAGTAGGTTCTATCCGAGAGGTCTCTACCATGCCGCTTCCTTGGCTGCACACTCTGGTTGCTTCAGCGTTCTTCATGGTTGTGGCCATGGTGACCAATATTGTGATCCGCAACCGTTGACCGGGGGCTACGCGCCTTGCCGGATGGGGCAAGGTTGCGCCGTCGCGGCGTGCGCACCCGATGCTGGCGGAGTGCAGCACCGCTCACGCCGGTTCGGGGCCGGCGACAATAAGGGGGCGTATCTGCGGCTTGGCTGTGCCGCCAGAACGCGGGCTTAAGAAACAAACGCGGCTTTGCCCTGCCGCGTTGCAGGGGTGAAGTTACTTGCGCACTTCGTCCCATTGCTTGGTCAATCGCTGGGGAGAAACTTTGATGGAAGTCCCCAGTTCCTGGGCAAACAGCGATACACGGTACTCTTCCAGCATCCAGCGGAAGTGAACCAGTGCCGGATCGTGCAGTCCTTGGGCTTCGTGGGCCCTGGCCCGTTCGCGATACTTCTCGATCCAGGGACGAATCGCCTGCATGGCTTCCAGGTCGCGGCTGAGCCGGGCGTTGCGCAGCTTCTCCAGCCGCACCAGGATCGCTTTGACATATCGAGGCAAGTGCGATAGCCACGGCTCCGGCGTGTTGACTAGGTAATCTTCGGCGAGCAGCTCACTGAGCTGCTCGCGGATATCGGCCACGATCTCGCGCCAATTGGGCGACTTGGCTTCATCGAGCGCTACCTGAACCAGGTGGAAATGCTCCATGAGCGGCGTGACGATCTTGGCGACGTCGACGGCTGCCAGCCCCATGTTGCGCTTGGCCGCCCGGACCGCTACCTCGAATGCTTCGGCACTGCGCGGAATGCCGCTTTCGCGGAACAAGGCTTTGTCGGCCAGCAGCTCGGTCAGTTGGCTGCGGAAACTCTTCTGGTGCGGCAGCGTAGCTGCATAGATTTCCAGCCGCGAGAGGTGCGGCAGCTTGCGCACGTGGGCTTCCACGTCGCGGCCCGCTTTCAACAGCAGCAGCCGCCGCAAGCCGGCTCGTGTTTGACGCTCGGCGGCGGCTGCGTCGTCCAGCAGTCGCAGCGACACGTTCTTGCCGCGGTCGAGCAGGGCCGGATACGCCGTGACGGTGTACGTGCCGCGACGCACGGTTACTTGCTCCGGCAGGCCGTCAATGGTCCAGTCGGTCAGGCCATCGGCGTGCCACTTGCTGTCGTGGATCTCGGCCCCAGCCGGCGTCACATCGCCCAGTTCACTTCGTACGGCAGCCAGGTCACGGGCCTGCGCCACCGTTTGACCGGCTTCGTCGATCACACGGATGTTCATCCGCAAGTGGTCGGGCAGTTCCTCGGGGCGGAAATCTTCGGGCCGGATGCGGATGCCGCCCAGGTTGCTGAGCACTTCGGCCAACTGCGGCAGAAACGGACCGGAGGCAAACTGCAACCGCCGGACCGCGGCATCGGCCGTGTCGGGGGCTGGTACCAGCATCCGCCGCTGCTGTTTGGGCAGCGTGCGAATCAAGGCGATGATCTTTTCCTTGAGCAGGCCGGGGACCAGCCAGGCAAGCTGTTCGCTGCGCAGATGGTTGAGTCCCTCGCGGGGGACCGTAACGGTTACGCCGTCGTCGGCCGCGCCGGGCTCGAACCGATAATCGAGCTTCATCTCCAGCGGGCCTGCCGAAAGCTGCTCGGGATAATCGTGCTCGGCGATGACTTCAACATCATCCCCCAACAGATCCGCCGGAGTGATCCGGAGTTGCGCTTCCTGCCGGTGCCCCTTTTGTTTCCACCAGCGCTGGAAGGTGGGCACGTCGTACACGTCGGCGGGGATGCGGGCTTCGTAGAAGCTGTAAAACGCCGCTTCATCGATCACCAGGTCGTGGCGACGCGTCTTGGCGCCCCACTTCTTGATGTCCTCCACCACCTGCTGGTTGTGGCGCAAAAAATCTGCGCGAAGGTCGCAGTCGCCCTCCACCAGTGCGTGTCGGATAAAGATCTCGCGCGACGCCTTGGGATCGATCGGCCCATAACGCACCGGGCGGCGGACTACCAGCGGCAAGCCAAACAGCGACACGCGTTCGTACGCTCGCACCGTGCCGCGGCGGCGCGACCAGTGCGGTTCGCTGTACGAACGCTTGACCAGGTGCCCCGCCAGCGGCTCGATCCATTCCGGTTCCACGCGGCCGATGGTACGCAGGTACCGCCGCGAGGTTTCGACCAACTCGGCGGCGACGATCCACGCCGGCCGCGTGCTGAACGGACCGGCCCCCGGCCATAAGTGGAAGCGTGTCCCACCGGCGCCAATGTACTCGTGCTTGTCGCTCCGCGTGGCCACGCCGGAGAGCAGTCCCGCCAGGAGTGCCCGATGGATGGCGGCGTAATCGTCGCGGCGCGAGCGGACCTTCAGGCCAATCTCCTGTACCAGTCGCAGCAATTGCAGGTGGACGTCCTGCCATTCGCGCAGCCGGTTGTACGACAGAAAATTTTGCTGACAGGCTTTGCGAAGCTGATTGCGCGACAGCGTCTCCTTCAAGTGGTGGTAGAAGTCCCACAACTTGAGATAGCCCAGGTAGTCGGACTCGGGATGAAGGAACTGCGCATGGCGTTCGTCGGCGGCCTGCTGCTTTTCGGCCGGCCGTTCGCGCGGGTCCTGGATCTCGAGCGCCGAGGCGATGATCAGGATTTCGTGCAGGCAGCCTTCGTCCTCGCCGGCCAAAATGATGCGGCCCATCCGCGGATCGACCGGCAGCCGGCTCAACCGCTTGCCTAGCGGCGTCAGTTCTCGCTTGTCGTCGATGGCTCCCAGTTCGAACAGCGTGCGGTAGCCGTCGCGAATGTTCTCCGGTTTCGGCGCTTCGAGGAACGGAAACTCCTCGATATCGCCCAGGTTCAGCGCCAGGCATTGCAGAATGACCGACGCCAGGTTGGTCCGGCGGATCTCAGGCGTGGTGTAGCGGTCGCGGCTTTGGTAGTCCTCTTCGGAGAATAGCCGGATGCACACGCCCGGCCCGATGCGGCCGCAGCGGCCCATACGCTGGTCGGCCGAGGCCTGCGAAACTGGTTCGATCGGCAACCGTTGGATCTGTGAACGCGGCGAGTAACGGCTGATGCGGGCGGTTCCGGTATCGACCACGTACCGAATGCCTGGCACGGTCAGCGACGATTCGGCCACGTTGGTAGCCAGCACGATCCGCCGGTGTTTGTGCGGGGAGAAAACCTTGTTTTGCTCGGCCGCCGAAAGCCGGGCGTACAGCGGCAGCACTTCCGTGGCGCCCGGCGGTGAACCTGGAATGTTGCGGCCCCGCAGCAGCTTGGCCACCTCGCGAATGTCGCGTTCGGTCGGCAGAAACACGAGCATGTCGCCCGGCCCACGGCGGGCAAGTTCGTCGATGGCCGCCAGGATCGCGTCCGACATCTCGGGCTCGTCGCCCGATTCTTCGTCGGCTTCCAGCGGCCGGTACAGGACTTCGACCGGATAGGTGCGGCCAGAGACTTCGATGACTGGTGCCGGGCCGTTGGGGCCGGCGAAGTGATCGGCAAATCGGGCGGCGTCGATCGTGGCCGAGGTGATGATCACCCGCAGCTCCGGCCTCCGCGGCAGCAGCCGCTTCACGTAGCCCAGCAGGAAGTCGATGTTGAGCGAGCGTTCGTGGGCTTCGTCGATGATCAGGGTATCGTACTGGTCGAGGAAGCGGTCGTGCTGCGTCTCGGCCAGCAGGATGCCGTCGGTCATCAGCTTGACGTAGGTATCCGGCCGGGTTTGATCGGCAAAACGCACCTTGAAACCTACGGCCGTGCCCAGCGGCGTGCCAAGCTCGTCGGCCAGCCGAGCGGCGATACTTCGGGCCGCGATCCGGCGGGGCTGCGTATGGCCGATGAAGCCGTCGATGCCGCGGCCGATCTCCAGGCAGATTTTCGGGAGCTGGGTCGATTTGCCGGACCCTGTCTCGCCGCAGACGATGACCACCTGGTGCTCGCGAATGGCGGCGGCGATTTCTTCGCGCCGGGCGGTGACCGGCAGGTCCTCGTCGTACCGCAGGTTCGGAACGTTCTGGGCGCGGCGCTGCCGCAGTTCCTTTGATCGCGTCAGGAGCTCTTCAAACTGGGCCCGATTGCGGTCGTTGGGTTTGCCTTCGGCCTCTGCCCTGGTGATCGATTGCAGCAGCCGGCGCAGCCGGAAGCGGTCAGCCTGCATCGCCTGACCGATCTGCTGCTGCCAATGGGCAAGTACGTTCTGCATGGGTACGGTTTAGAGCGGAGGGAAACTGCGGCGGGGAGGGCTGCGGCTGTTGGAGGAACGGGGGCACCGGCTTGATGGCCGTCGCGTCGAAGCGTTGACACAGCCGACATTTATTGCCGACGCGCGGCTGCTCCCAGACCTCTTATCCGTTTGCCACCAAGGCACTTATGGCGTGCGGCCCACACTCGGTGGTAGCATGAACTGGCTACTGTACAAGGGGATAGGATATTTTCACGCGGCAGTGGCGGAGCGTCCAGGTGGGAAATAAGGTGGCCTGCGGAGGGGACCAGGTTCCGGGGGAGGTGGGGTAGGTTTCCTATCTTGCACTCATGCCCTATTTTCTTCTTGGTTTCGGGGCAAGTCGTGAGTAATGTAGGGTGTAGCGCGACACTCCCCCATCTGCGTTTCACGCTGCATGTGCGCTACTTCTGCACCCTCGGAACGAGAGAGCCACCCCGTCAACGAATTGAGGAGTTGGACCATGTTCATCCCCGTCATGCGGTCCTCGCGCTGGTTGCTGGCGATCGCAGGCATGCTGGTTCCATCGTTGTTGCTGGCCAGCGAACGTAAGTTGCCCACCTTCAAGAGGGGCCCTTACAACGCGGAACACGCCACGGTCGACATGTTCGAGGGGATGAAGAACGGCCAGCTCGACGTGAAGATCATCGTCAAGAACTCCAAGCAGGCCAACTTGTTCATCGAGAACAAGACCAAGGAGCCTCTCAACGTGAAGCTGCCCGACGCCTTCACGGCGGTGCTGGCCCAGGCGGGCTTCGGCGCTGACCCGTTCGGCGGTGGCGGCACCGGTCAGGCCCAGGCGGTCGGCGGTGGTGCTGGTGGCATGGGCGCTGGCGGGCAGAATTTCTTCAACGTGCCGGCTGAGCGCGTGGGCGAGGTGGAAGTGCCCTGCGTGTGCCTGGAGCACGGTAAGGACGAACCCCGCCCCAGCCTGAAGTATCAGATTCAGCCGTTTGAGGCCTACAGCGACAATGGCACGCTCCGCGAGGTGCTGACCGCGCTGGGCAAGGGCCAGGTTTCGCAGCGGGTGGCCCAGGTTTCGGCTTGGCATCTGGCCAGCGGCATGAGCTGGGAAGAACTGGCCGCCAAGGAAGTGCGCCGCCTCAACGGCGTTCGCTATCCCTACTTCCATCCGCAGGAAGTGGCCGCCGCCATGCGGGTGGTGCAGATTGCCAGTGAGCGGGCGAAACAGCAGCCGCAGACCAAGCCGCTGAAGGTAGAAGGTCAGGTCCTCTCGGACCAGGTGAGCCAGAAGGACTAACGTCCAGCCGCTCGTTCGACTGCAGAAGCGATTGATTCCCAGGGCTTGTTGCCGCGTTGATAGGCAACAAGCCCTGTTTGCATTTGCTGGGGTTCGGCGCGGTGCAATGGAGCGGCGGGGATGGCTTGCCGGTTTGTGCAATTGCCGTAAAGCGGCCACCTTGCCGGCATTGGAAGATTGGGCCGCGTTTGCCGCAATTGGCCTCGTATTCGCTTGCTCGCACCGCAGTTTAGATCGTCTTGACCCTGCGATTCTGACCGTGCTAGATTGACCCGCGCAGAGGGCGCCACGAGCACTGCGTGTGCAATCGGCCTTGCGCCGCTACGCACGACATACCAACCGTTTGCTCCCACCGCTGGGCCTTGGATTGGCCCCAAAGCGTCCCACCAACTGCGGCATGCCCTCAAAACCATGGAAGGGGGGAAAGTATGACCACGCTGGGCGTGATCGACGTTTCCGGCTGTGCTAAGCCTGGCCGTCTTCTGGCCGGTAAGCCGATCCTGGAATGGGTCGCCCGCAACGCTACCGATTGCGAGCTGATTGACCGCGTGGTTGTCTTGGCCAGCAATCGCGATCAGGTGGGGGAACTCTCACGGCTGCTTCCCGCGGACATTCCGCTGTATCGCAGCATGGGCGAGGACCCGTTGGCCAGGCTGGTCGACGTGATCGGTCATTACGGCGCCGAGGGCATCGTTCGCCTGGTTGCCGATGCTCCCTTTGTCGATCCGGTGCTGATCGATCGGCTGGTCAACACGGCCATCGAGAACCCGCACTGCGACTATATTACGTATTGTCTCCGCGACGGGCGGCCGGGTATTCTCTCGCCCGTAGGATTGTTTGCCGAGTGGTGTTCGGCCGACGCCCTGCGTCGTGCCCACCAGTCGGCCCGCTTGCCTGCCGAGCGCGAGCAGCCGCTGCGCTACGTGTTTTCCCACCCCGAGTTGTTCCGCCTGCGGCTGGTACCCGCGCCAGCGCGGCTGGATCGCCAGGATGTGCGTCTGAGGGTCGGTTCTGAGGAAGATCTGGCCATTGCCCAGTCGATTATCGACGCCTTGGGCACGGACCATCTGGAATGGCATCGTATTGCCGATCTGCTGGACGAGCAGCCCGCCTTGCGGCAGCGGATGGCAGCCTTGAATCAAACCGTTGGATAAGCCGGCGGTGTCCCACTTGCCGCCGATTGCCTGAGCTTGCGTGGCCGATGTCTGCCCGATTGCCCGGCGGATTGAGCCGCGTCCTACCGCACACTATAGTCCCACGCCCCCCCACCACGCGAACAGGAAGTCCCGTTTATGGCTGTTCGGTCGGCAGGGATGCCGCTTGAGTCCGAAGCCCCACGGACCGGCGGCAAGATGGATCGCACGGCGTCCGAAACGTGCCAGGCTGCCGTCGATGGTTTCTGTCACACTGCGAGCCAGCTTGCCCCCAAGCTTCGCGAACGCGTGAGGAACCTGGAGGCCATTGTCTTTGAACCGGCCGGCGTGTTCTACGACGCCACGCTGTGGAGCCGGTGGTTGCTGGCCCTGCTGGCTAGGATGGGTTGGCGCAGCGGATTTCGGGCGTTTGCACAATTGCTCCGGGGCGACTGCCTGCACGATGTCTATTGTGGCCGGCTGGATCGGCCGACTGCCCTGCGGAAGTTTCTCAAAGGACTGGGCCTGAACTGCGGCCAGGCCGAGGAAGTGCTGGCCGCCAGCACCGCGTGGCGCCGCGAACTGGACAACAGCCTGCGGCCGTTGCCGGGCGTTCGTAAAGCGGTGATGCTTCTCCGGCAAACGGGCGTTAAACTGGCCGTTCTGGCTGATACCGAAGAGTCGGCTGACGGTATGCGGGAGCGGTTGGCGGCGCTGGGCCTGGCCGAGGAGTTCGACTCCGTCGTGGCCAGCCCTGACATTGGCTGCACCAAGCCCGATAGCCGAGCCTACCGCGCGGTTCAGCAGGCGGTTCAGGTGGAGCCGCACAAGATTGCCTTTGTGGGGCAGGATGGAAACGATCTGGCGGGCGCCGGCAAGGTTGGCTGGCTCCGCATCGCTTGCCACCATGATCCGTCGGTCGAGGCCGACGTACACCTGGCCCGGCTGGAGGACCTAGCGGGCCTGATTCAAGCATCAAGAACCTTGGCGGCAGCCGGCTGATTGCTGGCCGGCACCGCAATGGAGGAAAGGAAGCCTCCGCTGCCGTGGATATTTACGCCCGAGCATCGTTAATCCCCGCCGCACCGGCCCGTGCCGGTCAGGCGGTGATCTTGGAAGGTTCCTGGCCGGTCGCATCGAGTGGCCAGGACGATCTCGCCTCGCGCAGCGGTGAGGTCACCTATGCGGACCAGCGACCGACCTGGTCGCTCGATGAAGCCTTGGATGCCAGTTACGGCTGGGTTGATGACGAGGCGATTCGCCTTGCTTCTCAGATCTCTACCCAAGGGAACGCGGCCAATACGGCAGCGCCTTCGATCGCCTACGCGCAGGAACGGAAGCTGCGCTATCAATTGGGCAAGCTGCTGCGGGTCGTCGCGTTTTTTAACCATCCGCCGGCCGGTTTCGTGACGCCACGGGGCGAGGTGCGTGCGCACCTGGCCGCTGGTCGCGATGATGACTACGCCGCGCTGCTTTCGCTCCTTGCAACGCAGCATGGCTGGCAGCTTCAAATCGTCTGGCACGACGATGCGCCGCGGCCGGAGGCACACGCCAAGGCATCGCTCTTGCGCCGTGCGGCAGGTTGGCTGCATCGCTGGACGGTATCGCGTTCCGGGGCAGCCGGGCCACGATTGGTGCTGTGCGGCAATGCCTCCGGATTGGACCCGCTCTGCGAACAACTGTTGGCTCGGCACTGCCGTGTGGCCTGGCTGTACGACGAGTTCTGCCTGCGCACTTGGCGGAGGTGGCGCCGCGACGGTGTGCAACAACTGCTGTGCCGCACGCAGGGGATGGCTTCGCAGCCGGGCGCGTGTTGGATGCCGGCGTCGGTCGAGTTCGATGGATTGGATTTGTTGCCGGCTTTGGCTCCCTGGCTGCGGGCGACGTCGGTCGCATGGGAAACTCGCACCCTGGTGATGGCCCGGCGGATCGCCCGGAACCTGCGGCGTTTTCGCCCGGCCCTGCTGATCGTCGACGAAGACCAAACGCCGATCCCGCGGATCGCGGTTTGGGTGGCGCGGCAGCTAGGCATTCAAACGGCCGTGGTGCAGCACGGTGTGCCGCGAATCGCCTTTGGCTTTGCGCCGCTGGCAGCCGATTGGTTTCTGGCCTGGGGCGAGACGAGCCGCCGCCAACTGCAATCGTTCGGCTATCCGGCCGAACGCATTGCGGTGACCGGCTCGCCGCGTCACGACGACTTGGCGCAAGCACTTCGTTGGAAGCCTGCGACCGTGGCCGAGCTTCCGCGCGAGGTGTTGATGTTCACCACCACCCCGCCGATCGACTCCAGGCCGGAGCCGCTCCGCTACAACCTGACCACGGTTGAACACGACCGGTTGGCCCGGATGACGTTTCGCGAGGTCGAAAAACTCGGCCTGCGGCTGGTCATCAAGACGCATCCTCGGACACCGCACCACGCCGCCGTTCTGAACAGGATCTTGGCCGAGTTTCCGCGGCTTCAGACACGCATCGTCAGCGGTGGTAGTTTGCCTGAGCTGTGTGCCAGCGCCGCCTGCGTCGTCAGCCTGGCATCGGGGGCCGGCGTCGACGTCGCGACGCTGGGCGTACCGGTCATCGAGTTGGTGCCGCGCGGCGGAACCGCCTTGTTGCCGTCGGAGGAATGGGGCACCTGGGCGACCGCCAGCGACGAGGAATCGCTTCGGGCGTTCTTCGAGCAGGCTGGTTTGACCGGTCGGCCGATTGAAGAGCCTCCGCATGCGCTGGTTCGCGACATCTCGCGGGTATTTGCCAATTGGGGCGACGCCGCCAGCGCAACCGCCGACATCATCGTTTCGCTGGCGCTGGGCGAACAGCCCAACGGTCCGCACGGTTTGCATATTCCCCGGCCGCAGTTCGCAGCGCACGGGGCGTACAATCCCCCGCACTTCCGGGTGCAGCGCCCGCGGCAACGTAGGCCGGGCGTCGGTAATCCCGGCGTGCGGTCCGCAGAGCAAGGGCCGCCGGCGCCGTGAACGATTCGAGCCGTACCAACCTGGTGACCGACTTGGACCGAGGGGCGAGCCAACCTTCGGCAGCGGGGGATGCGCGGACGGTCGCTACCCCAGCGCCGCGGTGCGACGTGAAGCGGCAACACCACCGGGCGACCGCCGATGCCTTGTCCTCTTGCAACGCCCACGATTTTTCGTCGGCCTCGCATGTGTCGCTGGTGATTGACGGTGGCCGCATCAACGGCACGGCGATCGCATCGGATACAAAGGTTACCTCCTCAACGCCGATTTCTCCCACCGCTCGCTGCGCTCCGGCCGATGGCTGGCGGCGTATCTTTGGCGACGCCATGCTAGTCAGCGGAGCCACGTTCGTCTCGCACATCTTCGGGGCCATCACCAGCCTGATGATGCGCGTGCTGTTGGCCCCGGAGCTGATGGGCATCTGGCAGGGCTTGAAGCTGTTCTTGAGCTACGGCAACTACGCAGGCTTGGGCGTCAGTAAGGCGGCCGCCCGCGAAGTCAGTTTGGCTCGGGGCAGCGGCCAACGCGAACATGCCGATTGGGCCGTGCGTCTGGCGTTCAGCGTGAACACCGTCACCAGCGCAATTTACGCCCTAGGTCTGGGCGTCGCGGCTATCTGGATTGGCCTGACGGGTAAAGATCTGCTGTCACCTGCCTGGGCCATCGGCCTGGGGGCCATGGCGGCGCTCACCCTGCTGCAGCGCTACACCACGTTCTTGATCACCGTCCATCGGGCACGTGGTGACTTTCGTTCAACTTCGATCGTCAACGTGATCGAGGCCGCCGTAACCCTGCCGGCGATGTTACTCGGCGCCTGGCTGTTTGGACTGCCGGGGCTGTACGGTGCCGTGGCACTGGTGATGGTGACCACGCTCTGGTACCTCCGGAAACAGCCGCCGGTGGATCTGCACTGGGCGTGGGACGGCCGCGAAATCCGCCGCCTGATTGGCATCGGCGCTCCCATCCTGCTGGCCGGCATCGCCAGTAGTCTGTTCCGGTCGCTGGATAAGCTTATGATCTTGGGCTACCTGAGCGACAAGGAGTATCAGCTCGGGTGCTACTCGTTGGGCCTGATGGTTTGCACCCAGCTTTACGGTGTGGCCAACATGCTTTCTGGCGTGATGTCGCCCCGGTATGGCGAAGCGTTTGGCCGAACGGGCTCGCATCGCGAAGTGGCCAACCTGGCTGCTGCTGCCAGCGAGTTGCTTGCGGTGGCCGTGGCATTGCCCGCCGGGCTGGCGATCTCGGCCGCTCCATGGCTGCTGATTTGGCTCCTGCCCGACTATCGCGAAGGGATCGCGCCGATGATCTGTCTGGTGCCCGGCATCGTGGCCGCGGGCATGGCGATTCCGGCGAGCCAATACTTGATCGCCGTCAATCGTGGCCGTGCTGCGCTGGGAGCCTTGCTGGTCTCGATTGGCTTGTTGGCTCTCGGCAATCACCTGGTGTTAACCCATGGTGGCGGCCTATGTGCGGTGGCGCTCAGCACCAGCGTGGCCGACGGCGTTTACCTGATGTTGATGCTGGCCGTCTCGTTCTGGCCGTACCTGCGGTGGCGCGAGCGAATTCGCTATGTGCTGACGGCCGTGTTGCCGCTGGTGGCGACGATGGCCACCGGCCTTGCCATCTATCTGCACCTGAGCCAGAACGGCAATACGACGCCTTGGCAGGGGATCGTTTGGGGAGTTCTGCCAGTCGTCGCCATCTGGGGCGCGGTCGCCGGCTGTGGTTGGATCCTCGGCGGATGGCGCGAAAGCCTCCGTCCGCAGCAGCTTGCCGTTGAAGGAGCCCGGAGTTGAAGTCTCCCGCTGCCTTACACGGTCCGCATGGAATGTCGCAGCCGCACGGCGACGCGGCCGATCAATTCCCGCGCACGCTCGAAGATTGGGAACGCCGGTGCCAAAAACCGGATCACCGCCGGGTAGGTAACTGGCTGGCCCGGCGCGTTGCGCGGCCTGCGGCCCTGCAGATCACGCGTTTGGTGGTGCCTTGGGGGATTACGCCGCATCTGGCCACGTTCACTGCCTGGGGCGTCGGATTGGCCGCCATCGTGGCTTTGGGTTGGGGAACGCCGGCTGGTTGGATAGCCGGCGCGGTATTGCTGCACCTGTGGTATCTGCTGGATCACGTCGACGGCCAGCTCGCCCGATTCTATCGCTGTGAAACCCTGGACGGTGCGCAGCTCGATTACCTGATGCACCACACGATCAACCTGCTGCTGCCGGTCGGCATCGGTTGGGGCGTGGCGGGGGCCCGGCACCAGCCGCCTTGGACGCTGTTGGGCGTTGCCGCGGGAGTTGGGTTGTTGCTGCTGGGGCTGATTCACGATACGCGCTACAAGGCGTTCGTCAAACGCTGGAAGCGATTGCGCGGCGAACTGGTGCTGCAAGGCGGTGGCGGCGGCCGCCCTGCTCCGCCGGCCAGGCCCGCCGGTAGCCTGCTGCGGCGTGTCGCGTGGTGCCTGCGCAAACTGTGCGAAGTTCACTGCATTTTGATTGCCGTGCCGCCTTTGGCCCTGGCCATGTATCTGACGGCCGATGTACGCCTCACCTTCGGCGGCATCTATCTGATTCTGCTGGCCGCTGCGTCGCTGCTGCTGTCGGCTGTGTCGCTGGTCCGCGGTCTTCGCAATGAAGCCACCGAACGCGAGTTTGCCGCTTGGTTTCATCCGGCCGAGGGCTGTTACCTCACCCTGGAGGATGGCTGGTGGGAAGTCCGCCGGCTGGATGAGTTCTCACGGCAGCAGTAAGCACCTTCGGAACGGCAGTTGGGTAGCCTGCGGCAGGACCTGTAGGCTGCCTGATGCGAGCCGCCGCTTGGCGTTCCACCGGCTTACAGGGCTGTTCGTTGGGATTGACGTTTGCGGCCGCTAGAATGGCCACCGGGTGGCAAGCGTCTGGCATGCCGATTCAAATCTCGGTTTCACGTCAAACAGCGATGAGCATCGGCATCGACCTGGGCACGACCAACTCGGTCGTCGCATATCTTTCTGACGATGGCCCGAAACTCATCTCCAACGCGATGGGCGAGGTTCTCACGCCCTCGGTGGTAGGCGTGGATCTCGATGGCGACGTGCTGCTGGGGCAGGCGGCACGCGAACTGCGCGTCACCCATCCCGATCGCTGCGCCAGCATGTTCAAACGGCACATGGGCAGCGATTCGACCATTGAGCTGGCCGGCAAGGAGTTCAAGCCGGAGAAGCTTGCGAACCTGGCGCTGGAATCGCTGAAACGTGATGCGGAAGCGTTTTTCGGCCAGCCGATCACGCGGGCTGTGATTACCGTGCCGGCCTATTTCCATGAGCACCAGCGGAAAACAACGATCCATGCCGGGCAAATTGCCGGTCTCAAGGTCGAACGCATCTTGAATGGGCCAGCCGCCGCGGCCATCGCCTACGGTCTGCACGAGGGAAACGAAGAAAAAACGGCCGTCGTGTTCGACCTGGGCGGCGGCACCTTCGACGTTTCGGTGGTCGAACAGTTCGATGGCACGCTGGAAGTGCGCTCATCGGCCGGCGAATCGTTTCTCGGCGTTGAAGATTTCACCAACACGCTCGCCGCCCGGGTGCTGAAAAGGATCGGCCTGGTGTTTGAACAGGCAGAGCTGGAATATCCCGAGATGGTCGCGCGGCTGCGTCAGCAGTGCGAGGTAGCCAAGCGGAAGCTGTCTCGCCAGGCAACGGCCGAAGTGCGCATCCCGAATCGCATGGGCGAGTTCACCGACGATTCGCCGGTGCAGGTGATTCACCGCGAGCAGTTTGAGGTCTGGATTAGCCCGATCCTGTCTTGGATCGATTCCCCCAGTCGTCGCGCCTTGGGCGATGCCGGTTTGAAACGGGCCGAGATCGACGAGGTGATCTTGGTCGGCGGGGCCACACGCGTGCCTGCGGTGATGGAGCGGGTGCGGCAAATCTTCGGCAAGGAACCGCGGTACCGGCTAAATCCCGGTGAGGTCGTTGCCCTGGGGGCGGCTGTCCAGGCGGGGCTGGTAGCCGGCGATCAAAGCCTGGAAGACCAGGTAGTGACCGACGTCGCCCCGTTCACGCTGGGCGTGGAAATCAGCCGGCAATTCGGCGTGGAGTATGTCGGCGACTACTTTCCGCCGATCATTCACCGCAACACCACGCTGCCGGTCAGCTAGGTGAAGGTGGTTTCCACCGTTCATCCCAACCAGACCAAGGTGACGGGCCGCGAGTACCAGGGCGAAAGCCGCCGCGTGAAGGACAATCTGTTACTCGGGGAGTTCGAACTGGACGGCATCCCGCGCGGGCCAGCCGGCCATGAGGTTGAGATTCGCTTTACGTACGACGTGAACGGCGTGCTGGAGGCCGAGGCCATGGTGGTCGAAACCCGCCGAAAGGTGTTGCACGTGCTCACCCGGCATGCCCGTAATATGTCGCCGGAGGCCATCGCCCGGGCCGTCGAAGAAACGCAGGCTCTGAAACCCCACCCCCGCGAGGAAGCCCACAACCGCTTTCTCCTGCGCCGGGCTGAGCGGTTGTACCAAGAGCTTTCGCTATACGAACGCGAAATGCTCGAAAGCTTGATCGAGGGATTGGAGGAATCGCTTGAGCTGCGCGACCAGGAAGCCATTGCCCGCAACGGCGCGGTCTTACAGGAGTTTCTGGATCGCCACGATTCAGAAATGTCCGATGGAATGGACGATGACCAGCAATGGTAGGACCTAATCTCTCGTCAGGCGATCGGTGAATGAAGCTCGTTACCTTTGTGCCGCCCGGGGGGCAGGAAATCAACCCCCAGGCCGATTCGTCGTTGACACCGTTGCCGCATGCGCTGCCAGGGCGTGTGGGAGCGCTTTCGCCCGATACCACGCTGGTGGTCGATCTTCAGGCAGCGCACCAGGCGCTGCACGGCCAGGCGGAACCCACCTTTGCCGAAATGTTGGCGCTGCTCGATGCAGGCAGTGCAGGTCTGGATCGAGCAGCGGCTACGTTAGAGGCCGCGCTAGCCCAGAGGCCACCGGGCGTGATCTACCCGGCGGACGACGTGCAGTTGCTCTCGCCGGTGCCCCGGCCACGGTCGATCCGCGATTGCCTGACTTTCGAGAAACACCTGCTGGGGGCCACGGCCACGATGGTTCGCTGGCGTTCGCCGCTGGCTGGTTGGATTGACCGCGGCATGCGCCGGCTGCTAGGGCGGCCGCTCGTGGGGATTCCCAAGGTATGGTACGAGCGGCCGATCTACTACAAGAGCAATCCGCACAGCGTGGTCGGCCCCGATGCCGAGGTCCGCTGGCCCCGTTACACCGAGAAGCTGGATTACGAGCTGGAGTTTGGCATCTACGTCGGCCGGACTGGCAAGGACATTCCGGTAGAGAAGGCCGCCCAGTACATCGCCGGGTACTGCATCTTCAACGACTTCTCCGCCCGCGACATTCAAGCCCGCGAGATGCAGGGCCGGCTCGGCCCCGCCAAGGGCAAGGACTTTGACACGGGCAACGTGATCGGCCCTTGGCTGGTGACTCGCGACGAGGTGCCCGACCCCTACAACCTGGAAATGTCGGCCTATGTGAACGGCCAGCGCTGGAGCCACGGCCACAGCGGCGAGATGCAGTTCAGCTTTGAGGAGATCATCGCGTATATCTCGCAGGACGAAACGCTTTACCCGGGCGAGTTCATCGGGTCGGGCACGGTGGGGTCGGGTTGCGGCCTGGAGCTGGATCGCTGGATTCAACCGGGCGATACCGTGGAGTTGGAGGTGGCCGGGCTGGGACGCCTCCGCAACCGCGTGATACGCGCGTGAGGGGCTGGTGCCTGCATTGACCACGCCGAGAATTTTCGCTGCCCGCCGGTCGCGGCGGCGCTGTCTGCGGTAAGATGGCAGCCATGAATCTGGAGCCAAGTGACGAACAGCCCCAACCCGCCCACCTGGCCGGTACGTCGCCCGATGATCAGGCCGACGCGCAAGCTTCGCCGCAGCCTTCTGCGGCGAGGCCGCGCCGCCGGCGTTTTGGCCAGTTCGTGCGCAGCCGGCTCAGGCAGATCTGGCTCAACGTGCAGATCTGGATTCCCTTTCTGCTCAACCCATTCGAACGTCGGCGGCTACTGCGCCTAAACGAACACGACCGGTTGGGCGACCGGGAAGTACGGTACGACCTGGATTGGACGGTCGAGCTGCCCTATGTGTGCTGGAAGACCTCGCAAACCAGGGACCTGGTGCCGTGCGTGTTCGAGCGGAGGCTGCGGAGCTTCGAGCGGCCCCTGACGATCCTGGGCGTGATGTTTCTGGGGTTAATGGTCGTTTCGAGCCTAAGTTGTCTGCTTGGCCCGTGGCTCACGCCGACCCTGTACGGCACGATCGTGCTGCTGGGGCTGACCGTGCTCTTGATCAAGAGCTGGCGTGAGAACGTGCGGCTGACCATCTGGAGCCGGCCCGAGCACGTCGATGAGCTATCGTGCCCCGACATGGTCGTCCATTGCGACCACTTGTACATCCACTTGCCCAGCACCGAACTGGCCAGGGCGGCGACCGCAGCGGTTCGTCAGGCCCGGGCGTTGTATCCCCCTCCGCCGCCGGAGAGCCGTTCGGCCATGGGCCCCGACATTTACTAACGTGGCTTCGACGATTCCCCCTGGTCCGCGGGGGGCGTTTGCACCTCCTGCCTGTTCACCGTTAGGATAGGCCCCGAACCGCAAGCGGAATTCGCGTTGCGCGCCACGCATTTCAGAACGCCAGCCCATAAGCAGCATCATGAGCAAGCCCACCGATATTCGCCTGGTCGACGTTACCGCTGAGACCGAGGAGATCGCCTACCGTACGCCGATCAAGTTTGGCGGCCGCGTGGTCAATCACTGTACGCTTCTCAACGTAACCGTTACGGTCGAAACTCGGGATGGGCGGCGCGGTGTCGGGAATGGTTCGATGCCCATGGCAAACGTCTGGGCATGGCCGTCGGTCGTTGTGTCGGGCGATGACGCCTTCCGCGCTATGCTCACACTTGGCCAGCAACTATGCGAGGTCGCCAGAAAATATCACGGCCAGGGGCACCCACTGGAAATTACCCATGATTTGGCCAGCCATTACGACTCCGAGGCGGCTGGGATTCAGCAAAACCTCGGGCTTGCGGAAGCTATTCCGCCATTGGCCCAGTTAGTGGCTGCCAGCCCATTGGAAGCGGCGATCCACGACGCCTATGGGCAGGCCCTCGGCCAGAACTCGTACAACGTATTGGGCGAGGAATTCGTCAACGCCGACCTTGCCCATTACCTGACGCCGGAGTTTGCAGGCGAGTACCTGGACCGCTACACGTTGCGCGAACCGAAGCCGCGGATCCCGCTGTATCACCTGGTCGGGGCGCTTGATCCCCTGACCGAAGGAGACATTGCCCAGCGGATCAACGACGGACTGCCTGAAACCCTGGGCGAATGGATTGCGGCCAACGGTCTGACGCATCTGAAGATCAAGCTGGCCGGCGATGATCTGGACTGGGACGTCCAACGCGTGGTGGGCGTAGAACGTGTGGCGGCCGAGGCCCAAGCTGCCCGCGGTTGCGCCAACTGGTTCTACTCGCTGGACTTCAACGAGAAGTGCGAGAACGTCGAGTACGTGTTGGCGTTTCTGGCCAAGGTAGGCGAGCAGTCGCCCCAGGCTTTGGAGCGGGTGCAGTACATCGAGCAGCCGACCCACCGCGATCTTAAAGCCCATCCAGAAAACAAGATGCACGAAGCGGCCAAGATCAAGCCGGTGGTGATCGATGAGTCGCTGGTGAACCTGGAAAGCCTGCTATTGTGCCGCGAGATGGGCTATTCCGGCGTGGCGCTGAAGGCCTGCAAGGGCCACACCGAGGCTCTGCTGATGGGCGCGGCAGCCCAGAAGTTCCAGATGTTCCTGTGCGTGCAGGACCTGACCTGCCCCGGCCGTTCATTCCTCCACTCGGCCAGCCTGGCTGCCCGAATTCCGACGGTGGCCGCCATCGAAGGCAACTCGCGGCAATTCTGCCCTGCCGGCAATCGCGGCTGGGATGAACGCTTCCCCAGCATGTTCCGCATTACCGACGGCACGGTCGGCACCGCCGTGCTCAATGGCCCTGGGCTTGGCTTCTAAGTGCGAGCCAACCGACTCACCAGCGATGGTCGCAATGCGCGCTGGGGGCAAAGTCTGCGCATCTTGAAGGGTGTGGTAGTGCGCTCACAGCGGGATTGTGCCCGATAGCACGGGCGGCTTCTGCGCAACTGGGCACGGGTTGCACACTTTTCAAGCGTTCCTCGGCGGTAATTTTGAGCTCGCAAATCTTTCACGGAGCGTTCATTCGCTCTTAGTGTCGGCAAATTAAGAACTTGTACAAACAGAGACGCGGCTGCTCCGAGGCAGTATTTTCTTTGGCACGCCCTTTGCATTAACGGGCACACAAAGTCCGGCAGAAATGCGGGACTGAAAAGTGGCTTTCCCCCTCAAGGAGCCTCCAAGTAATTCGGGAGCATCTCATGACCGTGCTGAGCGAAGCCTATGACCGTGACCTGGAACGGCGCGTCGAACAGTACCTGTTGGACCGTCACCATCCTGGGTTGCGTTCGCTGGACGTCGAAGCCCATGGCGGGACCGTGACCATTCGCGGTACCGTCCGCACCTTCTACGAAAAGCAGCTTTGCCAGAACATCTGCCGCCGCGTGGCCGGCGTCATCCGTGTGGATGACCAGGTTGAGGTGGCTAACGGTGAACGCAAGGTGCCTGCCCCTTCGGCTCGCCTCCTGGTCACCGCGTAAGACGGCGATCTGGTTGTTCTCGCTCCCGCAGCGACGGATACGCTGAACCTGATTAACTTTTGACCCCCATACCCTGGGCATCTTTTCACTTCTCTGCCCAACAAGCCCAGGGATTACGCGCCGAACTGCGTCCAAGTTCCCCCGCCTGGACGCAGTTCTTTTTTTGCGCGCCGGCATGCACGCGGTGCTCAAGGCCGGCTTGATTGCTGGCAATGGTTCCCACTGCCGCTATGATCGGCAGCAGCCTGGCCGACGTGTGTACGTCGGCGGCGTGGATCACGATGGGAGCCAGAACATGCTACGTATTGCGCAACCGCTGCTGCTCACGTTGGCGATGATGGTTTACCTGGCGGGCAGCCCTAGCCGTGCTCAGGCGCAAGAGGCTTTGGCAACCTCGACATCGATCGAGTATCGGGCGTATGTCCGCACGTTCGAGAAACCTCACCGGCAGGCGTGCCTGATCTTGTTGGCATCGTGCCATTACAACCGCGGCGGCTATGTACTGGCCTTTCGCGAAGAACCAGATGGCACCTGGCGGTTGATCGAGCAGAAGCCGAGCTTCGGCACCGAGGTGCTGACGTATTACTCGATCACGATGACACGGCCCTACGACGAAGTGCCGGACACCGTAAAGGTGAAAGATGCCCACGGCACACACGACGTGCCCGTCAAACCCTGGGTGGAAGAGAAGTAACTTTGCATCTGGGCTTGCCGCTCCAGCATGGGCGTGCGGTGTAACGAACGAGGCCGGCCGTCTTTAAGTGCCTCGCACAGGCGGCCACTGCTGACGCGTGTAGCTATTCGATCCTATATAGCGCATGTCCTGCCAGCATCTGACACCATTTGTGGCAACAAAAAATGTCATAAAAATGCTTCCGATCTGGAGGCAGCCGGGCTAACATGGCGGCGAATTCCCTTCAGGTTCCTTGCAGGGAGGCATTCTGTGGCTGCAAGGACGTTTGGCATTTCTTTCTTGCCAACCGATGGGGGCAAGCAGATGAAGCGTTCGCTTGCAATGCTGGGGATCGTGTTGTTGCTCGGTTCAGCGCTGGCGATGGCCCAAGACCAGGAGGCCAAGCCGCGCAGCAAACCGCGTGGAGTGTTACCCACGTTCTATGGGGCGGTGGTCTCGCCGGATCAGCGCGAACGGATCTACGTCATTCAGCAGAGCTATGCCGAGCAGATCAGCAAGCTGGAGGAGCAGTTGGCGGCCATCAAGGCCAAACGCGACAAGGAAGTCGAGGCCGTGCTCACGCCTGAGCAACTGGCCAAGGTAAAGAAGCTCCAGGAGGAGGCCCGGGCCAAGCGTGAAGCAGCCCGGCAGGCGGCGCAATCGGCCGCGGGCACCAAGCCGGCCAGTGAGACCAAAGCCGGGGCAGCCGCTCCCTCGCCCAGCAAGTCGGCAGCGCCGGCTGGTAGCGAGTAAAGCCGGCGGCGGTACTTGTCCATGGCATGGTGAGTGTGCAGGCTGATACGTTACGGTAACGGTACTGCACACTCTGAAAATACGCGGGTGGCTTGCTTCCGACGCAATCGGCGAACCGCACCTGGCAGGTGGCGGGTGCGTTGGCCAATGCGCTACCTAGCCAGCTCGTGTAGATCCATCATGCCGTGAGGATTGTTATCGGTGCCGGATCGACGCCAGCATCGCGGGCCGCATCCGCACGATTATCAATTGTTCGATGCGTCTGCCATTCCGCGTCTGCACGCGGCCGTCTCCGATTTGAGTTGGCTGCTGAGCCGCGGTTATGCCGTCGTGTCATCAACCAAGCTGGTGGGCGATCGATACCAGCTCGACGCCCGGCAGCGTTTGGCGGTGGCACGCTGCGCGTGTAGCGATGAGCAGTTGACGCGTCGACGGGCCCATCAAGCCGGCGCTGCGGACATCCGCGGCGGCGAGCTCTGGCTCGACGGCTACAACGTGCTGACCACGCTCGAAGCGGCGATCTCCGGCGGCGTCATCCTGGCGGCTCACGATGGTTGTTTCCGCGACATGGCCAGTATGCATGGCAGCTACCGCAAGGTGCAGGAAACGCTGCCGGCGCTGACGCTATTGGGCGAGCAGATGCAGCACTTGGGCGTGCGGCGTTGCCGGTGGCTGTTAGATGAACCGGTATCGAACAGCGGCCGCCTGCGACGCATCATTGAAGAACTTGGCGCCACGCATCGCTGGGACATGGAAGTGCGATTGGTCCACAATCCCGACGCCGAAGTGATGGCGGCCAACGCCGTGGTGGCCTCGGCCGATAGCCAGGTGATCGATCACTGTCGGCGCTGGTTCAACTTGGCCCGGGTAACCATCGAGAACCGCGTGCCGCAGGCGTGGATTGTGGACCTGTCGGGCGAAGTACAGCCGTAATCAATCGGCGCGAGGGCGGCCGAGGTGCGTCGTTCGCTATGCTTCGCTGGGCGGTGTCTTGCCTGCTGGCGTTGGTTCGCTGTCTGCTGACGTAGCGCCGGGCGACGGGGACGATTCCACATCCAAGGACGCAGTCGCAGCACTCGCTTCATTCTCCGGCCGTTCATCGCCATCCAAGAGCAGCGGGGGCTTGTTGAACCGTGCCCGCAAGCGATTGATGGTACTCAGCACCCTGGGCCGCCCGATGATCTTGCGTTCCAGCCGCTGCTTGCCGGGGAAGTCCATCAGGATCAGGCCGATCAAGATGGTCAGCAGCCCTTGGCCGGGCATGCCAGGCATGGAGAGGCCCACACCCACTACCACCAGCACCAACCCCAGCAGGTTTTTCAGCACAATGCAGGTCCAGCGCAGGGCCGGATGCCGGCTTTGCATGAAGTGCCGCCGGTAGTCAGGCAGAAAGAACGTCGCCGGCAGCATGACGACGAACAGGCCCACCGCTGCCAGGCTGACGGTGAATGTCACGACGAACAGGCCGACGCCCCAGGCAACTTGTTGCCAGGTGATCTGTTGGACGAAGGTCGTCAGCCATTCCATGGGGTCGCGGTCCGTGAGGAACGGGGACTGCCCTGGTGCCCGTCGTAACGCCAGCTTCGGCCAGCGCCGCCTTACTCGTAACGCAGGGCCGTGGTCGGAGCCAGCCGGGCGGCACGGTAGGCCGGGAGGGTGCCGGCAAACGCGCCAATCAGCAGCGCAATCAGCGCCGCCTGGAGCAGCACCACGGGTTCGATCTCACCCTGCATCTGGTTGCGGATAATCGGCAAGCTGGTCAGCACCTTGTTCAGGATCACGCCGCCGGCGGTGCCAAGCACGGCGCCGATAGCGCTCAGCACGACGGCTTCGCCCACGATCATCTTCATCACGCGTGACTTGCGCCAGCCGATCGCCCGCAAGATGCCGATCTCCTTGGTGCGTTCCTGGACCGACATCAGCATGGTATTGACCATGCCCACCGCTCCAATGATGAGGGCCACGGTCGAAGTGAACCAGGCCATGGAGTGAGCCAGCTTCACTTCCTGCAGGCTTTCGACGTGTTCGGCCGTGAGGTTGCACTTGAGATTGCTCAAGTCGTCGCGTTCGGTCTTCACCTGGGCGATGAGCTTGCGGATTTCTTCCTGCACACGGCGGTTGAACTCCTTGTCGTCGTGCTTCTCGGTGATGACAAAGAAGCCGGTCACGGCCGGATCGTCCGGCTTGGAAAGCAGCGAAAGCTGTTGCAGCTCTTTGAGCGGCACCACGGCGGCGTTCTTCTCGATGAAGTTCACCGTGTCGAAAATTCCGACCACCTTCCAGTCCTGGCCCAAGGCGTGGAACGTGTCGCCCACCTTGGCGTCCATGTTGCGGGCAAGCTGGCTGCCCAGCAGCACGCAATGCTCGTCGGTGGGTTCCAGCAGCCGGCCTTCGAGCAATTGGTAGTGATCGAAGACGGCCGCGCCGGGATGGTACGACTGGATGGGGAACTGCCCGCCCTCGTCCAGGTATTCGATTTCGGTAAGGCCCGGCACCACTTCCTTCACGCCGTCGATCTGCTTGATGCGATCGCCCAGGCTCTCAGGCATGGCCTGGGCCAGACCTCCAAAGCGGCCGGCGTTGTACACCACCAGGTCGAAGTTGGCTTCACGGTACATCTTGCCAAACGACTCGCGGAACTCGCTGGAAATACCCACCAGCGAAACCACGGCGGCCACGCCCAGGGCCATGGCCACGGCCGTCAGGATGGACCGCATCAACCGGCGGCTAACGTTCTTGAAGATAAAGGTCGAAAACCACATGCCAGGTATCGCTCGCTTTGGAGGGAGGCTCGGAGGGGACGGAAAGGCGTGCTTGCGGAATGAACGCCGGCGCTTGCCGCAGACTGCTCGCTTGGTGGCGGTGCAGCCGCTTGCCAATACGGCGATCTTGGCGGTGGCCGCCAGCCATCGGCACGGCCACAGGCCGACGCTTACCGCAGGCGTACCGCCCCGTCCATTGTTACATGCGCCGGCCGGGGCCAAGGAATGCCGCCGGGAATTGTATGCCGATGGCGCTGCCGGGGCTCGCATCCGCGGCCGCGATCAATCTCCCGTCCCCATCGATTGCTGCGGCGGACACAAACGCTCGCTTGGGGACGAGACTATTGCGGCACAACCGTCGCAATCCACATCTTCTGCAGCTGCCGATGGTAGCGTACGCCCTACCTAAACGCGAGAGGGGGCACAAGCGGCACCAGCGGCTCAGACCGGCAAATATGCATGCTCTGTGGATGGTTTTAGCGACTGCGCGAACCTGGCAAACCCACCCATTAAGGCCCGGGGGGCGAGTAACTCCCCGGTTGGTTCCGTAATGCCGGCTGGTGGGTTCGTGGCTCTTTCCACGCAGCGCCTTCGACGCCTGGCGCACGGCGTTTCGCGCGTGATTTGCGACCTAAGCTCATAAAGGAGGAACGCATCGTGTGAGCGCGTCTCCGGCCTGCGAAAGGGGAAATATCTCCGCAGACTCGCCATCCTATCGTCTGTCACCGCTTGGATTTGTGCTTACGGGGACCATGGACCATGGGACGCAATCGTGCGTACGTCGCGGCACCGTTGCTTGCCTGCCTGGCCGGGCTGGTTGGGTTGGCCGGCACGCTTCCGACCGCACGGGCCTGGGAGCTGAAAGCGTACGACGGCCGGTATCAGATCGATTTTCCGTGTTTTCCCAAGGAGACCTTGGACCACGTGCATACGCCGGCAGGCATGATGACGGTCCGCACGCTTTCCCTCACCAGGGAAGACGGCGTGCTGGCCGTGCAGTACTATGAATTGCCGGCGAAGCTCGTCGACGACCTGGGCACGGATCGGCTGCTGGATAAAGCCCGCGATGGCGTGATCTCCCGCGTCAACGGCCGCCTGGTGACCGAAGTCGTGACGCCGCTGGAAGGTTACCCTGGCCGGGCGTTCCTGGCCGTGCTGCCCAACCAGCAGACCTATTTGGCCGGCCGCGTCTACCTGGCTAACCAGCGGGCATACCTGGTGCTGGCCACCGGCAGCCGCGAGACGCTGGCTCAACCGGCGTTCCGGAAATTCCTCAATTCGTTTGCCTTGCTCGACCGGGCAACTCCCCCGGACGCCGAACCCCAAGGCGAACCGTTCGAGTTCCCGGAGGAGTAGGGCCTTTCTCTCGCCGCAGCGTCATCGAGTCGCCGTGTGTAACAGCTTATGCGTGCGTGTACGACCGCGCATCGATAGCGATGCGACACGATGACCGCCGCCGCATGCGGTACAGACGCCCCCTACCCTACTTGCCGACGCAGTGCAGGTACTTATCGCTGCGGATTAGCAGTTGGCCATCGTGGGCCACGGCGCAGGCGTTGGCCCGATGTTCGTCGCTGGCGAACTGGTTAACCGCCAGCAACTCAAACTTGGGGCTGGCCGCGATGACGTACGTGCCGTTGTGCTGCGAGACGCAGTACAGCTTGCCGTCGGCCAGGAGCGGCGACGCGTAGATGGTGCCGGGCCGCGGTTGCAGACGCTCCTGATACACCGTTTCGCCGGTTTCGGCATTGATGCAATAAGCGGTGCCGCGGTTTTCGTGGACCCAGTACAGGTGGCCGTCGTGATAGACGGGCGAGACCACGTTGGAGCCGACGCCCTTGGTCCAAAGGACGTGCGTTTCGGTCACGTCGCCCCGTCCGCCGGCTTTCACGGCCATGGCGGTGTTCTTCCGCCCGCCGATGGCATACACGATCCCCCCGTGCGTCACCACGCTGGGGCAGACATAGCCGCTATCGGGGATGCCCTTGCACTCCCATAGCTTTTCGCCCGTGGCCGGATCAAATGCCTGAAGCTTCTCGGGCAGGCTCACCACCAGCTCGGTCGGACCGCCGGGCACGTCGACCAGAACCGGCGTATTCCATGACCCGCGTATGCCTTCGATCTGCCAGACTTGCCGGCCGGTCTTCTTATCGAGGGCCACCAGGCTGCGGCTTTCGATGCTGGCGTTCACAATCAGCAGATCGTTGAACAGAATTGGCGAGTTGGACGAACCCCAGTTGGCGTTGTTATCACCCACCTTGGTGTGCCACAGCTCGCGGCCATCTTCCAGGGCCAGGCAGTACACGCCATGCCGCCCGAAGAACACGTACAGCCGCTCGCCGTCGGTGGTGCAGGTGCTGGTGCTGTAGCCGTGCCGGGCTCCATTGCCCTGGTAGCGCGGCTCGTTGCCGTCCGAGGGATAGGCCTTCTGCCAGAGGATCTTGCCGTCAGCCCGCGACAGGCAGACCACGTGGCGGACCAGGTCGGCCGGATCGCCAGGATTAGCCTCGTCGACGCCGTAGCCGCTGTAGCACGTGAGGTAGATGCGATTGGCCACCACGATCGGCGAACTGCTGCCGGCGCCTGGCAGTTCGGTCCGCCAGATCAGGTTCTCGTTGTCGGACCAGCGAACTGGCAATTCGGTCTGTTGGCTGACGCCCTGTCCGCGTGAGCCCCGGAACTGTACGACGTCGCCTTCTGAAATCTTTTCCGCGGCAGGCAGGCTAGCTACCGGGGCCGTCAGCGTAGCGACGGCAGCCAGGGCAAAAAGGATCGCGGGGCGGATCGGCATGGCAGGAATCCTTGCGACAAAAAGACGCGAAATACGCACCGGGGTATTCGACGCAGTCGCCCGCCCGAGCCTGCTACCGCGAGCGCACGCCGATCCCTCTCTTGGCAATGCGCCTTCATGGTAGCGAGGACCACGGCTACGAACCAGAACACCCCGCAATGAATGAGCGCGCGGAATCACCGGCGGAAAGCTGGCGACGAGGTTGGCAGCGCAGGCAAGAGAGCCGCTTGCCACTTAATCCTGAGCGACCATCTGGGCCTGCGGACGGCGGATCGGGAAGCCCAGGCGTTTATCGACCAGATTCCGCAGCGGGCGGCCCGAGAGATACCGGGCGAGGTTATCGCAGAAGAACTCAGTCATGTCGTCGATCCGCCGCGCGCTCTGCCCGCCCACGTGCGGCGTGATGATCACGTTGGGCCGGTCCCAAAGCGTGCTCTCGGGCGGCAGCGGTTCGATCTCGGTCACGTCCATCACTGCGCCGGCCAAGTGTCCGGAATCCAGGGCTTCCGCCAGCGCCTTTTCCTGGAGCAGCGGGCCGCGGCCGACATTCACCACCAGCGCCCCCTTGGGCAGCAGTGCCAGGCGGCGGGCGTCGATCATGCCGCGTGTGACCGGCGTCAGCGGAGCCGACAGAATCAGGATGTCCAACCGCGGCAGGATCTCATCCAGCGCATCGGCGGGTAGCAGTTCCTGCACGTAGTCGGGCTTGTCGAACGGGAACCAGTCGGTGGCCAGAATGGTGGTCCGGAACGGCGCTAATACCTCGGCCAGCCGCCGCCCCACGCCACCAAAGCCCACGATGCCCACGGTGCTGCGCGTCAGGTCGCGCGTGGGCCGACGGATGAACTCTTTCTTCTGTTGAGCCCGGAAGAACACCGGCAGTGACCGCGTGAACGCGGTGATCAGGGCAATGGTATGCTCGGCCACCTGGTCGGCCAGCACGCCCGAGGCGCTGGTCACGATCACATCGGACTCAATGACCGACGGCACCAGGCAGTGGTCCATGCCGGCCGCCGACGATTGAATCCATTGCAGGCGGCCGCGACGGATCACCTCGTCCCAAGGCACCGGCACTTTGGCGTGGCCGCAGAAAATGTCGGCTTCGAGCAGTTCGTGGGCGATACGTTCTTGGCCGGCATCAACGATTTCGGCGTCGGGGGCCGTGGCCTGGATCGCGGCAATATGTTTGGGTTCGACCGGGTAGCAGAGGACGATCCGCATTTTCTGGCAAGTACCGTATGGGTAAGGCGTTGGTGGGAGGAAGCAGCGGCTGCACTGGGGGACACGCCATGCCGCCAATGGTTGACGTTGATGCGCGGCCGGTTCCTCGGGATGCGGCGCTCGCCGCGTCAAGAGGAATCTCGAACCAACGGGGGGAATACCAGGCAGTAGCCTTGTTCCACCATTCAGGGCGGGAGAAAATGGTTTCTACCGCGCAAGCGGAACTTTGACTAGCGGTTGGCTGGGCGTGTGGGGGCGCCGATCCGCCGAAAGGCGAACGCAACCGCTCAAAAAACCGTATAAATAGAGAGAGCTTCTTGCTTGGGGGGTCGCTTCCGCCGTTGACTCGGTCCCAGCACCGGCATAGCATCGCCAATGCTTGCGGAGGATGAACCTGTCGTGAAGCTCGCAAGCAAGCGGGGGAGTCTTGGGAGCGGAGCCGAAAAACGTTGCGACGTCGGCCGCTGACGTGCCCCGTTTGGGACTGTTTGGTTTGGGGTTTGCGCGGCGAAATTCCGTTCTTGGCGGTATCTGGCCCCTTGGAGGCCGATGCCCGCCGTCCTTCGGCAATGAGCAGCGCTAAGGTTTAACAAGTTGGAGACTTGGCTATGCCGTTGTTTGAGATCGAGACCGACGCGCACATTCTGATCACTTGGGCCGATGATGAACATCAAGCGTCCCAAGTGGTGGCCGAGGCCTATCCGAATGACAACGTTCTGCGACTGACCAAACGTCCTCGCAACAGTTGGGTCATTTCCAAGGCCGCCCTGGGACTGTCGGATAAGACCGATCCCTGCAACACCGCCCGCGATTGCCTGGCCAAGGCCGCCGGCGACAAGCTCAACGCCATTCGGCTGTATATGCACGAAACCGGCGTCGATCTCGATCGCGCGCGCAAGGTCATCGAGTCGAACATGGTGATGGGCTGGTAAGCGTCCCTCTTGCCTGGGATGCTTTCCGCACGCTACCAGCGTCCCCTGCCCTGCGACATGGTGTTGTTATACCTACCGCGTGGTTGGCTGGGCGGCGTCGGCTGGACGTGTAGCCTGCTCTTCCACAAGCCAACGCGCAGGTGCGCGTAGCGATAATGTTGTGTCCGAAGCCGCCGCGGAATCCTCGGCGGTTTCTTTTTGGTCGGGCGGTTCTTGTTGCGGCCGTGGCGGCTGCTGCGCCAGCGGTTCGCGGCCCACGCCGTTCAGATCGCGCCAGTGGATGTAGCGGAGCATGGCCCGCAACACCGCCAGCGACTTCTCACGCTGGTTGGGCTCGATCAGGCGATGATCGTAGCCGAAGGCGGGCAGGGTTGGATGGCCGGGCAAGATGGCGTCGATCACCAGCGTCACGCCGTCGTTGGGGCCGTACTTGCGCAGCCGCTTGTAGGTGCTCTCGTTGTCCTCGACGACCTGGCCCGATAGCGGGACGGCTACGTAATTGAGAATGGCCAGGTGGGCAGGCGGCGGGGGCGTTCGGGCAAAAGCCGCGCGGCGAACGTCGGTTCGCATGCTTTCCACGCCTTCGATCGAACCCAGGTGCTTGATCCACAGCAGCAGGCTGGTGAAACAGCGCATCGGCGGATCGGTGAATTCGTCGGCCACAGGCGTGCCGCGGGGCGTGCCAACTACGTTTATCCAGCCGCGAATGTGCGTGGTTTCCTCCGGCCGCAGATAGTTGCCCAAGGCATAATACACTTCGGCGCCGCCACGGCTGGCGGAGAAGATCACAATCTCTTTGCCCTGCGCGCGGAAGTGGCGAACGGCGTTGGCCACCAGGCAGGCGTTGCGTTCAACGACGCCTACGTCCTCGGTCCGAACCACGTAGCTTTGCCAGCCAAACTTGGCCAGGTACGCCCGCTGGATCTGGAAGCTGCCGTTGAGTTCAGGTTGCGATTCCCAGAGCGCGCCCGGCACAACCACCAGCACCAGATCCTTGGCGTTGGGCGGCACGTCGACCGGCTCGGACCACGGATCGACGGCGATCCGCTGCATTTCTTCATAGAAGAACGTGCGGAACGGCTCGGCGTAGAAGTCTTCGTAGGCGAACTTCTCGGCCAACAGCAGCGTGGCGAAGTCGCACGAGTAGTTGTTGGCAATTGCCTGAAGCTGCTCGCGGCTGGGGAAACCCGGCGGCAGCGAAGCACGTACCGCATCGATGGTGGCGTCCGCCTGAGGATTGAGCCGCTCGCCCTTGCGGTAGTGCTCCATGTAATAGTGGGCCAACGGCGAATCGACGCAGGTGCGTACGTACCGGTCGCCCAGCAGTCCCTGGGCGCAGTAGCAAGGGATTTCGTCTTTCTTCTTGGTGAGACAACAGCCGGACGCGGCGATCGCCAGCGCCGTCAGCAATGCCGACTGCATCCCAAGGCGTCGAAGGTGCCGCAGAGTGGCTGTCATCCTGACTGCTCTCGACCTGGAATATTCCACCGGTCTGCCCAGGCACGTTGCCTGAGACGCGGCGCTGGTTGCGAAACGGTTGGCCGCCGGTTGCTGGCTCAAGGAGCGGTTCAATGATTTCCATGCGTACCGCTCGGCGGTTTGCCACGCAGCGAAACGCCTTTGACACGGCTACAACGGAAGGGCATCGGCGGGCAGTACTTGCCCAGCCAATCGACGACCTGCCCAAGAGAGCCCGCTTGGCGCAGCGCATGGCATCACCTCACAACCACCGATAGGTGGGGTCGGAGGCTGTAGGTCAGTATCGAACGGGAGGTGCCGACAATTCCGAAGAATTACGCGACGGCGATACGGTCCCCCCTACCGTGCGTAGGGCGGATAGTCGGCAAACTTTGCCACTAAGGGGTGGTGTGCCGCGAAGAGCTTACCGCCGCACCGTGAATGCCAGCACGTCTTGCACCCCCAAGGTCTTGGGGCTGTAGAACAACTCGCCTGCCAGAAAGCCTGCCGCGGCACCGTGGTGCAGTGCGATCGCCTTCACGCGTTCCAACACGTGCGCCTTGGAGGGCGGAAACTGCGTCTCGTAGCAGCGGACGGCGTCGAGCTTCAGATCGATGGTGTCGCTGATGTCAGCCACAAAGTGGCCTGCCGCCGGCGGCATCGTAAGCGAACTGAACGCCAGGGAGAAATAAAGCTGGCCCCCGATCGTATGGACGGGCAGGCCGTCGAAGTAGTCGTCCCACTTGGTCAGCCGTGAGTAAAACACGGCCGCGTCGGTGATCTGCATGGCTTGCCAGTGATCGGGTGAAGCCATCGGGGTCTTGTCCCCGAAACCGATCACCAGGCTGGGACGATACTTGCGAAACTCCTTCGCCAGCGCGATCCGCGCTTCAAACGAGTCGAACAACCGCCGGTTGGGCAGTTCCAGCGTCACGCGGAGTTGCACGCCCAGCTTCTCGGCCGCCCGGGCGGCTTCGGCCAGGCGCACTTCGGGGCCGGGCGAAAGCGGCGTCGGTTCGCCGTTGGTCAGATCGATGATGCCTACGCGGTAGCCTTGCTGAACCAGGCGGGCGAGCGTTCCACCGCAGGCGATCTCAACGTCGTCGGGATGAGCGCCCACCGCGATGACATCCAACTGCGGATACTCCGTCGGCATCGTTGTTCCTTTCGGCGGTCGAAGCAGTCTGGGGGCAAATCCGGTGGGCAATTGCCCCAGAATCTAACCAAGACGTGCCGCGTTCGACAACCGCAGGCGCAAACGGTTCGTGGGAGAAATGAAGGGATCACGCTCGCCAATCGGCGGGGTAGCAGGGGCTGATCTATTGTGCCGGCTGCAACCACTGGGGATGGAACCGCTCGACGTACAAAAGCGAGGTCAGCGTCTTGGCGTCGACGATCCGCTGGTTGGCCATCAGCTCCAGCACTTCGTCCCAGGTGGCCAGCAGCGTCCTGATTTCTTCGCCAGCTTGTAGGTCCCGCTCGCCGAGCGTCAGACCGCGGGCGACAAACAGGTGCATCCGCTCGCTGAGGATGCCCGGCGACATCCAGAACTGAAGAACCTCGTGCCATTCGCGCGCCCGATAGCCGGTTTCCTCGGCCAGCTCGCGGGCGGCGGTCACGGCTGGGGGCTCCCCGGGTTCGAGCGTGCCGGCCGGCAGTTCGATCAGTTCCTCGTCGACCGCGATTCGAAAGTTGCGGATCAGGCAGATGCGGCCGTCGTCGAGCACCGGCAGCAGCACCACCGCCCCGGGATGTTGAACCACCTCGCGGGTGTAGGTGCGCCCCGCCGCGTCAACCCGCTGCTTGCGGACGACGTTGAACCGCGACGTGGTCAGGAGCAATTCCGGTTCTGCTGGCTGCTGGTGGTGTTCCGAGGACAACGGGCCTTACTCCCACTCGAAAATCAAAAGGAACTTTATACCCTTATAAATCAATGTGTTACAACGCGACCAATCGCCGTATGCCATGAGAAATACCATGCCCCGCTGACTGTACCGCCCTCTTCCTCGCGGCGCTAATCCCCCCTGCCACAGCCTCCCTCTCTCTTTACAAATCGACCAGAAACTGGTCGAATGCAAATTTCATGCGGGTCACGATACTGGGGTGCAAAGGTGGGGGCAACGCAAGGCAGCGTTCGGTGGGGCATTGAGCGCCGGCTCGAGTTCATCGAGTTC
>ERZ777003.451-NODE-451-length-80557-cov-14.765323_pt1 | contig 80557 bp, 66 predicted proteins | sample MGYA00374956_ERZ777003 | MGnify/ENA primary metagenome ERZ777003 (study PRJEB29302, sample SAMN06268252) | bioreactor metagenome | isolation source: Joint BioEnergy Institute, California, USA | place: USA:Joint BioEnergy Institute, California, USA | collected...
CGAGCACGAGCACGATGTGCCCCTGGAGCCTGGAGCCCGGAACCTGGAGCCTCTTCAGTACCGAGGTCCGAGGCCCGACGTCACGTCCCGCACCGTTCGCTCGCCACTCCCATCATGAGATGCCGCGCCGAGTTGACGAGCGCGACGTGCGAGAACGCCTGCGGGAAGTTCCCGACGAGGCGGCCTCGGATCGTGTCGTACTCCTCCGAGAGCAGCCCGACGTCGTTCGCGACGGAGATCGCGCGCTCGAAGATGCGGCGGGCGTCGTCGCGGCGGCCGATCGCGAGCAGCGCGTCGACGAGCCAGAACGTGCAGGCGATGAAGGCGCCCTCGCGGCCGGGCAGGCCGTCGGCGTTCTGGCCTTCGACGGTCGGGTATCGCACGACGAAGCCGTCCTGACAGAGCTCGCGCTCGATCGCGAGGATCGTTCCTTTCACGCGCGGATCGTCGGGCGGCAAGAAGCCCACCGCGGGGATGAGAAGAAGGCTCGCGTCGAGCAGCTTCGAGCCGTAGCTCTGCGTGAAGGCGCCGAGGCTCGCGTCGAAGCCCTTCTCGCAGACCTCGCGGTGGATCTCTGCGCGTGCGCGGCGCCAGCGATCCACGGGGCCGTCGAGGCCTTCCTGCTCGACCGTCTTCACGAGCCGGTCGAAGGCGACCCACGCCATCACCTTCGAGTGCACGAAGGGCCGCGGCTCGGCGCGGATCTCCCAGAGGCCGCTGTCGGGGCGTTGCCAGTTCGACTCGAGCCACGTGCCGATGACGCGCTGGAGGGCCCACGCGTTCGCGTCGCAGCCGAGGCCGAGCCGACGTGAATGGAAGAGGGCGTCGAGGACCTCGCCGTAGACGTCGAGCTGGAGCTGGCTCGTCGCGACGTTGCCGATCCGGACGGGGCGCGATCCCTCGTAGCCCGGGAGCCAGGGGATCGTCAGCTCCTCGAGGCGACGCTCTCCCGCGAGGCCGTAGAGCGTCTGGAGCTTCGACGGATCGCCGGCGACCGCGCGCAAGAGCCAGTCGCGCCAGGCCTGCGCCTCCTCGATGTAGCCGGCGTGCGTGAGCGCGTGGAGCGTGAACGTCGCGTCGCGCAGCCACGCGAAGCGGTAGTCCCAGTTGCGCGTCCCGCCCAGCGTCTCCGGGAGCGAGGTCGTCCCCGCCGCGACGATGCCGCCCGTCGGCGCGTACGTCAGCGCCTTCAACGTCACGAGCGACCGCACGACCAGATCTCGGTACGGACCGCTCACGCGGTTCTTGCTCGACCACTCCTTCCACCAGCTCTCCGTCTCGCCAATCGACTCGATGCCGTCGACGCTCTCGGGCGGCGGCTCGTGCGACGGGTACCACGTCAAGACGAAGGGGATTCGATCGCCCGCGCGGACGGTGAAGTCGGCGACGGTCGTCAGGCCTTCGCCGCGCGTGGCGACGGGCGTGCAGAGGAGGAGCGCGTCGGGGCCGCCGATCGCGAGCAGCCGTCCGTCGAGCCGTCTGACCCACGGGACGATGCTGCCGTAGTCGAACCGGATCACGAGCTCGAGCTGCATCGGGACCTCGCCCGAGAGCCCCTCGACGACGCGGACGACGTCGGGATGGCGCCCTCGCACCGGCATCGCGTCGACGACGCGCACGGTGCCGGTGCTCGTGTGAAAGTCGGTCTCGAGGACGAGGGTGTCGCCGCGATAGCGACGTTCCACGCGTGCCTCGCCTGCCGGTCGCAACGCGAAGCGCCCGTGGTCGCGCGTGCCGAGCAGGGCCGCGAAGCACGCGCCGGAGTCGAAGCGCGGGAGGCACAGCCAGTCGATCGATCCGTCTCGACCGACGAGGGCGATCGACTGCGTGTCTCCGATGATGGCGTATCCCTCGATCTCCACGCCGCGCCTCCTCCGTCTACGCGCGCGAGCGAAGGCCCTGCCAGAGCCCGATCACCGCGAAGGCCGCGATGGCCGCGGCGGCGATCGCGCCGACCCGATGCGTCGAGAGCCACCACTCGACGCTCCGCGGATGCGCCCGATCGTCGAAGGTGCCGTGCGCTCCGAAGTCACCGGGGACGGGCTCGAAGAGGTTGTCGCGGCGGTTGGGCGAGATCGGTCCGTTCGTCTGTTGCTTCTCGTAGCCGTACCGCGCGAGGTATCGATCGGCGACGCCGGGGGCGACCTTCTCTCCGACGATCGCCTTCACGGTCGGCCACGCGAGCCAGTACTCGCGGCGGTTCGTCTCCGCCGCGAAGAGCACCGCCTCGGCGACGAGCTCGGGTTGGAAGATCGGCGGCACCGGCTGCGGCTGCCTGGGCAGCTTCGCGCGCGACCAGGCGAACTGCGGCGTGTTCACGGCGGGCAGGTGCACCTGCGTCACCCGGATGTTGCTCTTGTCGTGGAGGAGCTCGGTGCGGAGCGACTCGGTGAAGCCCTTCACCGCGTGCTTCGCCGCGCAGTACGCCGCCTGGAGCGGGATCGAGCGGTACGCGAGCGCCGACCCGATTTGGATGATGAGGCCGCGATCGCGCATGTACATCCGACGGAGCGCCGCGAGCGTGCCGTGGACGTAGCCGAGATAGGTGACCTCGGTGACGCGTCGGAACTCCTCCGGCGTCGTCTCGAGGACCGGCGCGAACACGGACACCATCGCGTCGTTGACCCAGATGTCGATCGGGCCGAGCTCGCGCTCGACGCGCTCGGCTGCGGCGTCGACGGCCGCGGCGTCGGCGACGTCGAGCGGCAGCACGATCGCCTTTCCGCCCAACCGTTCGACCTCGCGTCGGGCCGCCTCGAGGCGATCGCGATCTCGCGCGATGAGACCGAGATGCGCGCCCTCCGCGGCGAACGCGCGGACGATCGCCCGCCCCACGCCCGCCGACGCACCCGTCACGACGACGACCTTGTTCGCGAACCGACCGCCTCTTCTTCGCATGCCCGGCGAAGAGCAAGGAGCAAGCCTTCGGAGGCTCCAGGCTCCAGGCTCCGGGCTCCAGGGATTGGACGAGGTTCCGTCACGAACAAGGGGCTCCAACACGGAGCTCCGCCACGAAAAAGGAACGACGTCGAAGAAGGAAGAAGCTCGACCAGGGCAACGACCCACCCACTGTCACTCGAGCTGCCCGGATCCCATTCCTGGAGCCTGGAGCCTGGAGCCTGGAGCCTCTTTCACAACCGCGAGCGGGAAGAGCGTCCCCGACCGCCTGTTGAACGCGACGTGAAGTACACGCATCTCCTCGGGTGTTCCGTTCCCTTCGTCCTCGCTCCCGTTCTCGCGCTCACGCCGGCTTGCAAGCAGGCCGCGGCGCAGACCGCTCCCGAGACCACGGTGACGAGCGGGCCCGTGTTTCTCGACACGCCCGCGCTCGTCGCGAAGGTCAAGGCATCGGTGGTCAACATCACGGTGGAGCACGAGCGCAAGCGCGCGTCGGTGGATGCGCCGATGTCGCCGTTCGACTTCTTCTTTCGCCATGGCCCAGGCGTCATCCCCGACGCTCCGCGCAAGCAGCGCGCGCTAGGGTCGGGCTTCATCTTCGACGACCGCGGGCACGTGCTCACGAACGCGCACGTCGTCGAGGGCGCCGACGTCGTGAAGGTCAAGCTCGCCGACGAGCGCGAGCTCCGTGCGAAGGTGAAGGGACGTGACGAGCGTCTCGACGTGGCCGTGCTGCAGATCGAGGACGCGAAGACACCGCTGCCGTACGTGACGTTCGGCTCGAGCGCGGACGTCCGGGTCGGCGAGCCGGTGGTCGCGATCGGGAACCCGTTCGGGCTCGGTCACACGGTGACGACCGGCATCGTCAGCGCGAAGGGCCGCGCCATCGGAGCGGGACCGTACGACGACTTCATCCAGACGGACGCGTCGATCAACCCCGGCAACAGCGGCGGGCCGCTCTTCGACGCGCAGGGCCGCGTGATCGGGATGAACACGGCGATCAACCCGGCCGGGCAGGGCATCGGGTTCGCGATCCCGTCGGACGAGATCAAGGCCGTCCTCCCGCAGCTCGTGGCGAACGGGCACGTCAAGCGCGGCAAGCTCGGGGTGCACATCCAGGACGTGGACGAGAACATCGCGAAGGCGCTCGACCTCGGCGAGACGCGCGGTGCCCTCGTCGCAGAGGTGGAGGAAGGAGGCCCTGCGGACGGATCGGGGCTGAAGAGCGGTGACGTCGTCGTCCGCGTCGGCGACGCCCCGATCGCACACGCGCGCGACCTCTCGCGGACGATCGCGCGTCACGCGCCCGGATCGAAGGTCGACCTCGTCGTGCGTCGCGGCAAGGAGACGAAGACCGTCTCCGTCACGCTCGGGGAGCTCTCCGATCCCAAGGCGGAGAAGAAGAGCTCGCGTTCGGACGCGCCCGGAGCCGGCGCGCTCGGGCTCCACGTCGAGGACGCGCAAGGCGGGGGCGCGCGCGTGATGCGCGTCTCGCCGGACGGCCCTGCCGCCGGCTCGCTCCAGCCGGGTGACGTCATCGTGGAGGTCGACCGCCAGCCGGTCCGCTCCGCCAACGATCTGCGGACGAAGGTGCGTCAGGCACCCGCGGACAAGCCGCTCCTGTTGCGGGTCAAGCGGGGCGACACCGCGCGCTACGTCGTGATCGAGCGCGAGTGACGCGCGCGAGCGACGAGCTCGTTTCGCGCGACCACGACGCTTCGAGGAATACACGTTGCAGGACGCCGGGCTACGAGGAGGAATCCATGTCAGCCGTAGCCACGACGCCTGCAGACGAGCTCGTAGCCGAGGAGAGGGAGAAGGAGCCCACCGTCGTTCCAGCCAAGCTGAGCTGGGGCGCTCTGATCGGTGCCGTCTTCGTCGTGCTCGGCCTCTTCACCTTGCTGATGACGATCGGGCTCGCCGTCGGTCTCACGGCGCTCGAGCCCGACGATCCGACGAGCGCGTCGTCCGCCGCCATGGGCATCGGCATCTGGTCGGTGATCGCGGCGATCGCGTCGCTCTTCGTCGGCGCGCTGCTCGCGTCCCGCACGGCCGGGTTCATCGATCGCACCGTCGGCGCCGTGCATGGCGTGGTTCTGTGGGGCATCACGACCGCGCTCATGCTGCTCTTCTTGGGCTCGGCCGTGAGGACCATCGGTAGCGGTGTCGCGAACCTCGGGCAGGCCGTCGTGTCGGTCGGCGGAGCCGGCGCCGGAGCGGCGGTCGCGGGCGGCGACGATCTCGCGCAAGTGCTCGGCGTCTCGACCGACGATCTCGTGGCCGCGATCAACGAGCGGCTCCGCGCCGAGGGCAAGCCCGAGGTCACCGGGGATCAGGTGAAGATCGCCGTCCAGGACGTGACCCGCACCGCCATCGTCGAGGGCCGCATCGACCGCGAGCTGTTCGTGAGCTCGATCGCCGAGAACACGCGCATCTCCCGTGAGGGCGCGACCGATCTCGTCACGCGGATGGAGGAGGAGTTCCAGAAGCGAAAAGAGGCGCTCGCGACGACCGCGGGCAGCACGGCGATGCGCGCGGCAGAGGGCATCGGTCGCGCTCTCTGGTGGCCCTTCCTCGCCATGCTGCTCGGGCTCGGGGCCGCCGCGCTCGGTGGCGCGCTCGGCGTCCGGCAGAAGCAGCGCGTGCCGGCGGAACGTCCGGCCACGCTGCCGCCGACGCCCGCCGAGTCGAGCCCGCCGCCTTCGTCCGCGGAGCCCGTCCCGACGACCTGAGCACGGGACGCAGCCGGCGGCGCCTCAATCTCGATCGCGATGGTGGGCGCGGCGCGTGGAGGAGAGGGCCTTGCGCGCTCGCTCCACCACCGCGCTCACCGCAGGGTGCCGCACGCGACGCTCGGGCGAGACGACGTAGTAGCGCTCTTCGACGCCATCGAGCTTTCCGATCTGCTCCACGCGCCCCGCGTCCTCCACCTCCGCCTTGAGCGCCTCTCGGACGGGGAAGACGCCATGACCGTGGAGGCCGACCGTGCGCATCAGAGCGGCGTCCTCGAACTCTCCCTCGACCGTCACACGCACGCCTCGCTCGACGAACCAGCGATCGATCTGACGGCGCAGTGACGAGGGCGGGGCAGGGAGGAGCATCGGCACCCCCTCGAGCGATCGGGGGAACTCGCGCCTGAGCTGTCGGGCGAGCTGCGGCACGCCGTAGAGGAGGATGCCGGATGCGCCGAGCAAGTGGGCGAAGGCTCGGTGCGAGCTCGCCGCGGGCGGCGCGGCGTCGGACAGGATCATGTGGAGCCGGCCGCCTGCGAGCTCCTCGAGCAGGCGATCGAGGCTGCCTTGTCGGATGACGAGCGGGCGGTACTGCGGAAGCTCGAGCGCCGGCTTGAAGAGCCGGTAGGCGACGGTCCGTGGCAGCCCGGACGGGACGCCGATCCTCAAGGTCACGCGGTGCGACGCGGATGCTCCTCGCGCCGCGTCCAAGAGCTCGCCGCCGAGCCGGAAGATCTCGTCGGCGTACGACGCGACCTGCTCCCCGAGCGGCGTGAGAACGAGGCGGCGTCCGCGGCGCTCGAAGAGCTGGTCTCCGAGGGATTCCTCGAGCGCCTTGAGCTGCGCACTGAGCGTCGAGTGCGTGAGCCGGAGCTGCTCGGCGGCGCGTGAGAGGCTCCCCTCACGCGCGATCCGCCAGAAGTAGAAGAGGTGATGGTAGTTGAGCCAGTCCACGCGCCCCCCGACGAGGCCCACTGTCGTCGAGGTCGACACGATAGGGCTCTACGTCGATTCTTTCAACGAGGGCGCCCAGGCGCTCCCGGAGGATCGCCTGGGCTTCGAACATCAGTCCTTCGTCGGCCAGCACATCGGACCGACGCCCTCGAATCCGGAATTGCAGACGGGGTAGCAGAGCGCGCCGTCCTTCTCCGTGCCGCTCGGGCAGGAGTCGGGGATGGTGCCGACGCCGCGGTCGTACCGCGCCTTCACGATCATGTGCGGATCACGCCGGCAGGTGCAGCCGTCGTTCGCGTACCCGGACGGGCACTTCGAGCATCCCTTCTTCAGCGTGAGGCCGCACTTGTCGTACCAAGGGCACGAGGAGTTGTCGGCCGAGATGATCTTCGCGTCGCGGAAGCACGTGAGGCCGTCGTCGCGGTAGCCTTCCGGGCAGGGACGGGAGCAGACCGTCGGGAAGAAGACGGACGAGGTGTATCCCGGCTCGCACCGCGTATAGCAGAGCCCAGCCACCATCTCCTTTCCGGGCGGGCACTGTAGCGGCGAGCCCGCGCCGCGGCCGTAGGGGCCGACCGCCCACTTCCCCCAGCTCGTGTCGCCGATGTTGCAGTTGTCGAACGAGACGTCCGTCACGCCGTTCAGGAGCTGCGTCATCTCGAAGAGGCAGGTGCCCTCGACGAAGTCGGCGATGATGATGTTCGTCCGCTTCCACAGCCACTCGTCCCGCAGCCACATCTGGACGACGGGGTTCGTCGCCGCGGCGAGCTCGCGCACCGAGTCGGGGAAGCTCGACTTGGGAACCAGCGCGTTCTGGATCATCGTTCCGTCGGGGGTCGCAGGAGTGTCGAGGACCCAGAGGGGCAGCTTCTTCAGCTTGTCCTTCTTCTCCTCCTCGTCCTCCGTCTCTTCGGCCTCCTCCCGCGCCTTCTCCTGCTGCTCGTAGGCCGTCTCGAGAGAAGCCTTCTTCTTCTCCCGATCCCAGGTCTCTTCGTAGTGCCAGGCGAGCTCCTTGGACGAGAGGAACGCGTCGTCGCCGTGCGTATCGTCGTGGTAGACGACGGCGATCGACTTCTTCGTCGCCCAGATCTCCTCGAGCGTCTTGTCCGGCGTGATCTCCTCCGACGCGTGATCGAGCAGGTAGGGCCCGAGCTTCTGCTTGATCAGCTTCGTGAGCGCCGCATGGTGCTCGCCCTTCATCCCGGCGAACCGCTTCATGCTGACGATGACGATCTCCTTCGGGTGGTTCTTGGCGAACTCGGCGACCTGATCGAGGAGGTCGCCCACCTTGGGGCCGTACATCCCGTGGCAGATACGCAGCGTCCCGTTCTTCTCGACGCAGGGACGGAGATCGAGGAAGCGGACGCCCATCCGGAGCTGCTCGAGGAGGGTCAAGTCTTGGGTCTGGGCCCACTTCTCGGTGAGGCCCACGAACTGTCCGGCCTCGGCGGCCGTCCCGGGCACGTCCGGGGCGTACAAGTCGTCGACGGGACGCAGGTAGACCGAGACGAGCTCGTACGCACCCGAGTCATGGGTGCCGAGGATCGCGATGTCGCGGAGCTTGCGCTTGGCGAGGCCGGGCGTGCGCGCCATCCAGTGCTCCGGCGTGATGGGGAGCGGAAGGTCGACGCCGTCCCCGTAGTTTCTCTCGGGGAAGAGCTCGACGAAGGCGCCCTCCTCGCTCGGCGACGATCCCGACGACGACTCCGAGGACGGCGACGGCGTCCTCTCTCCCGTCGCGGGATCGACCTCGCTCGGGTCCTCGCTCGCGCCGCTGCCGTTCGGATCCGAGGACGAGACGGCGCCGGGCTCGTCTTGCGTCGCGTCGTTGCCGGCCAGGGCGTCGTCCTGGGGGAGGTCGGTGGCGCAAGCGAGCAGCGAGAGGAGGAACGCTGAGGCGAGTGCGGGGCGGACCATGCCCCGCCTCCGAGCAAGCGTCAGGCCATGGAGCCTCCACGGAAATCATTGGAGTTTTCGGCGTGCATGTAGCATCGGATGGCGATACACCCCTGATACACCTCTCCAAACGGTGTAGAGGCCGATACAGGTACACGTCTCGCCCTCGAGGCGAGGATGGAGCCGTCGATGAGGAAGCACGTTGCGCTGCTCACGATCGCCATGTTCGGGCCGGTCCTCTCGGCGGCGCCGTCGTACGCCGCCCCCCAGGCGAGCGGCGACGGGAGTGCTTCGGCGGCGGACGACCGCGGAAAGCGACGTGGCCCTCCCGTCCCCGAGCTCGGGGACTCCACCGAGTTCGAGCCGCGGCCGCCCAACTACGAGGTCGCCTTCTCGCTCGACGAGGCCGATCTCTCCGAGCTCGTTCGCGTCATCGCCCAGCTCACGGGCAAGCGCTTCATCATCGACGGGAAGGTCAAGCAGCTCAAGGCGAGCGTCTACAGCCCGCAGAAGGTGACGGTCACGGAGGCGTACCAGGCGTTCCTCTCGATCCTCGAGGCGAACAATCTCACCGTGGTGCCTCATGGACGCTTCTTGAAGATCGTCGAGACGGCCGGGGTGGTGTCGAGCGGGACGCCCGTGTACGGCCCGACGCAGCCCGTGCCCGCCGAGGACCGTTTCGTCACGCGCATGCACAGGCTCGCTCACATCAGCGCCGACGACGCCGCGAACGTCCTGTCGAAGTTCAAGACCCGCGAGGCGGACATCACCGTCGTCGGCCCGTCGAACATGATCATCATGACGGAGACCGGGACGAACATCCGTCGGATGATGAAGATCCTCGACGCCATCGACACCGCGGCGTCGGGCGACAGGATCTGGGTCGAGCCGATCCACTACGCGTCGGCGCAGGAGATCGAGAAGCGAATCACCGAGCTGTTCGACATCAAGGCGGCAGCTCCGACGCCGGCGCCTTCGCCCCGGGGCCGGCGGGGACGAGCGGCGGCCGCCGCGGAAGCCGTGGAGATCGCGGAGACCGAGGGAGGCGAGGGCGATCTACGCATCTCGAAGGTCGTCGCCGACGACCGCACCAACTCCCTCGTCATCGTGGCGACGGAGCGCTCGTACGAGCGACTGCTCGAGCTCATCAAGAGGCTCGACGTCCCGCAGACCGGCGAAGGCGACATCCACGTGGTGCCGCTCCAGCACGCCGACGCGACGGAGCTCTCGAAGACGTTGAACGACATCATCACGGGCGCAGGCGCCCCGGCCGGGGGTGCAGCGGCGCGCGGAGCCCGCCCCGGAGCCGCATCTCAGGGCGCGACGCCAGCGGCGCAGAGCGTCTTCGAGGGAGGGATCAAGGTCACCGCCGACAAGGCCACGAACTCCATCGTCGTCTCGTCGTCGCTCCGCGACTACGCGGCGATCCGCGCCGTCATCGACCGGCTCGATCAGCCTCGACGTCAGGTGTTCATCGAGGCGGTCATCATGGACGTCCAGCTCAAGCGCTCGAACACGCTCGGCGTGAGCTTCCACGGCGGCGCGCCGTTCGAGACGAACGCCCCGGACGACTCCGTCTTGTACGGCGGAAACAAGATCATGAACACGATCTTGCCCGTCCCCTCGGATCCCGAGGCGCTTCAGGGATTCGCCCTCGGCGTACGCGGTCCGGGGATCAGCGGCTCGCAGAACTTCCTCGGGACGGGCATCTCCATCCCTGCGTTCGGGACGTTCATCCAGGCGATCGCCACGACGGGCGACACGGACCTGCTCTCGACGCCGCACATCCTCGCGCTCGACAACGAGGACGCCGAGATCAACGTCGGCGACAACGTCCCGCTCCAGACGAACCAAGGCATCGGATCGCTCGCCGGCCTCGCGGGCGCGGTCCCGGGGGCGACGGGCGCGACGGGCGGGCTCGGAGCGCTCGGGGCGCTCGGCGGGCTCGGCTTCGGCTCGTTCGGCGTGCCGCGGCAGGACGTCGGGACGAAGATCAAGATCAAGCCGCACCTGAACGACTCGGACGAGGTACGGCTCGAGATCACCGAGGAGATCAGCGAGGTCGGCGCGAACGTGGGCGGCACCTCCGGCGCGTTCAGCATCGGCAAGCGCACCGCCAGCACGAAGCTCGTCGTCAAAGATCAGCAGACGGTCGTGATCGGAGGGCTGATCCGCAACGTCGTCGGCCGTACGGAGGAGAAGGTCCCCGTCCTCGGCGACATCCCCGTGCTCGGCGCGCTCTTCCGGAAGCGCAAGAACCAGAACGAGAAGCGAAACCTCATTTTGGTCCTGACGCCGTACATCATCCGCAACAAAGACGACCTTCGGACGGTGTTCGAGCGCAAGATGCAGGAGCGGCAGGAGTTCCTCGATCGGTACTTCGTCTTCAGCGACGCTTCGGAGTACACGCCGCCGAAGGACTGGTCACGGACCGTCGGGCTCGTCGAGAACATCCGGCAGGCCTACTTCGCCGTCGAGGAGAAGCGCCGGCTCGAAGAGATCATGAAGCCGAAGCAGCTTCGCGAGCACGAGCCGCAGCGACCGCTCGAGACGCCACACCCCGTCCAGCCGCGGACGACGACGCCGGCGGCTTCACCCGCGCCGACGCCAGCGCCGCCCGCGGGGCGGCCGGTGCGGCCGCGAGGCCAATCGTCGCAGCCTGCGGTTCAGCCTGCGCCTTCGCCTTCGCCTTCGCGTTGAGTCGTCTCGAGGCGTGATGCGCGATCAGGTTCGCGCGCCGGACGTCGAGACCGTCGGCAGGTGCCGCTCCTCGCGCATGCGGAACGCGTCGACGAGCAGGTACAAGCCTGCGAGCGCGACGACGACGTAGATGATGCGCGAGAACGTGCCGGCGCCGAAGATGGCGGTCACGAGGTTGAACCCGAAGAGGCCGATGAGGCCCCAGTTCAACGCGCCGATGACGACGAGGGCTATGGCCACCCACGTGGCCGGTGAGAGACTGGACTTTTCCGCCGTTCGAGGGGTGTTCAACGCTGCCATCGCGAGCCTCCGAACGATGGTGGTAGCGAAGCGCGTTCCACCGCGGCGGCCGTGCTCACGACGAGCCGAGGCGCGTCGTGTCCCGAGCACGGCCGCACCTCGACCGTCGGGGCGCCGTGTTCGCCGCGTGATCGTGCGCCCTGCGAGCCGCCGGGGCGCGGTCGTGGTGAGCGAGTGACCCGACCGCGGACGCGCTCGCCTCGCGGCGTGGTGCGAAACCGTCACGCGAGGCATCGGTGCTCCCCGACGGCCGAGGCGCTCGGCGCGAGCCCAACGGCGCGGCACCTCCCGTGCACGAGTCCTCCGTCCCGGAGGATCCCACGATGAAACGCCCCGCTTCCATCATCGCCGCCCTGTCCGTCGCGGTGCTCGGTGCGTGCGCCGACAAGCCGCCGCCTCCGCCGGCGACACCGAACGCCGCGTCGACGGCGCGGTCTCCGGTCGGGCAGGTGTCCCCGACCCTCGGCATGAGCGAGGACATCGCCAAGGCGTGCAACATCAGGTTCGGCTCCGTCGATCAGGCGCCGAAGTTCGACTACGACGACGACACGCTCCTCCCCGCCGATCGCGACATCCTCCAGCAGGTCGCCGTCTGCGTCACCACCGGCCCGCTCAAGGGCCGCTCGCTGCGCCTCGTCGGTCATGCCGACCCGCGCGGAGAACCGGAGTACAACATGGCGCTCGGCGCCCGCCGCGCCGGCAGCGCGCGGAGCTTCCTCACGCATCTCGGCGTCGACCCCGCGAAGCTCACCACGACGTCGCGCGGAGAGCTCGACGCCAAGGGTACGGACGAGGAGGGATGGCGCCGCGATCGGCGCGTCGACATCCTGCTGCTGCGCTGAGAGCAGCGAGGGAGATGACGGAGCTCTCTCCATCGATTGGTCGACCGGACCGGCCTGATTGCGCCGTCACGTGGCGTCGGCGCTGCGGGCGCGCGAGGAGTATCGGGGCGGGAGCGTCTCTTTTCTGGTCGGCCGGTAGAGCCGAGGACGCAGTTGCGCGAAGCGCTGCAGGGCGGAAGTGAGACTCCCTTTCCGCAGGAAATGCGGAGCATTTCCCGCGGGCTCCCTGTTCCCCCGTCTCCCTGTCGACCCCTGTCTCCCCCATTCCTCCCCGTCTCCGAAATGGGGCTGACTCGCTGCGACCCGCTAAGATCCAAGCAGGCGCCCATCCGATGTCGCCCCCTGATTCAGCGGGTCCTCCTTCGTACCTCCTCGAGAAGAGGTACCTGGCGGAGGAGCATCTCCATCGCGGAGACACGGCCGACGTCTTTCGCGGGACCGACACGTGGTCGGGCGAGCTCGTCGCCGTCCGCGTGTTGCGCGAGGATCGGCCCGAGCTCGAGTCCGTCTTCCGGAGGCGTGCCGAGCGGCTGTTCGGGTTCGCATCCTCCAGGGTCGTTCGTCCCATCTACCTCGGCGAGACGCGCGACGGGCGACCGTTCCTCGTGACCGAGCTGCTCGTCGGTCGCGGCGCGGACTCCTTCGGCCGCGTCCGCTGGGAGGTCGCCTGCGAGATCGCTCGGCAAGCGATGCGCGCCCTCGCGGAGATGCACCTGCACGGGCTCGTCCACGGGGACCTGCGCCCGTCGAAGATCTTCGTGGCGAGCTCGTCGGCCGGCGGCTCGCGCGTGAAGCTCCTCGATCTCGGGATCGGCGGAAGGAACGCGTCCGAAGAGCAGGACGTCCGCGCCCTCCTCGGGATGCTCTACCGCTTCCTGACGGGCACGGAGTGGACGCCCGAGAGCGCCGCCTCCGGCCTTCCGCCGGTCCTCGGCGAGGCGCCGCCGCGCCTCGAGGAGCTGCTCCACGCGTGGCTGATCGACGAGCACACGGCCCCGCTCACCGCGAACGACGTCGCCTCCGGCTTGCACGAGATCGTCGCCTACGCGAGCGGTCAGTTCATCATCCCGCGTCCGTCGCGCACCTCGTTCGAGCTCGTCGCCCCGCCCTCCGTCCCGCGCGTGTTCACGAGGGAGGGCGTGGACCAGCAGGGCGGGGGAGGCGGCGGGAACGAGCGCTGAGGCGTCGGGGCGTCGGGATGCTCCGGTCGGCGAGGGGCGTCACTCGTACCGCAGCCCGTCCACCGGCCGCAGGCGGGACGCCGCGTAGGCGGGATAGACGGTCGACAGCGTGCAGATCGTGAGCGCGGCGATCGCGACGGTGAGGAAGTCCCAGCCGTTCACGCTGATGGGCAGGCGATCGATGTAATAGACCTCGGGATCGAGGCGGAGGCCGAACCACTTGAGGCCGAGGCACGTCGCGAGGCCGGTGACGACGCCGAACACGGTGCCGATGCCGCCGATGATGACGCCCTCGATCATGAAGGTGCGGAGGATCGAGCCGTCGCTCGCGCCGATGGCCTTGAGGATCGCGATCTCCTTGCCCTTCTCCGTGACCATCAGCAAGAGCGTGCAGACGATGCAGAAGCTCGCGACCATGATCGCGATGGAGAGGATGACGAACGTCGCGAACCGTTCGAGCTTGAGCGCGCTGAAGAGGTTCTTGTTGATCTCTCGCCAGTCGCGGATCCTGAGCTCGGGGCGGTTCACGGCGGCGACGACGGCCGGCGTCAGGCGATCGGCGCGCTCGGCATCGTCGACCTTCACCTCGATGGCGCTGATCTTCCCCTGGGTCGAGAAGTAGTCCATCGCCTCGTCGAGCAGCGTGTACACGTACGTCGCGTCGTACTCGTACATGCCGCTGTAGAAGATCCCGGCGACGCGGAAGCGCTTCGTGCGGGGCATCACGCCCATCGGACCGAGATCGCCGAGCGGTGACACGAGCGTGACCTCGTCGCCGACGTAGACGTGGAGCGTCTTCGCGAGCTCGCGTCCGAGGATGATGCCGGGCCGATCGGGCTTCGAGACGACGACGGCGCGGACCTCGGGATCGAGGTCGTCGGAGAGCGACGGCAGCTCGGTTCCTTTGTAGTACTGCTCGCCGCCGGGGCCGATCCCGATGACCTCGTCCGGTGGCAGCCGCGTCAGCTTCTCCGGATGCTCGAGGTAGTCGAGCTTGCCGACCTCGATGTTGTGCGCGAGGTCGATGACGCCTTCGATGGTCGACGGATCGATGCCGGTCACGATGACGCCGGCGAGGTTCGACGAGCTCGACGCCATGACCTCGCCGTGGATGACGGGAGCGGCTCCCGTCACGCCGGGGACCTTGCGCACGGCCTCGAGCGTGCCCTCCCAGCCGTCCCACGGCGCGGCCGACGTCGTGTCGATGAGGATGTGCGCGTTGTTGCCGAGGATCTTGCGCTTCAGATCCTGGCTGAAGCCGCCCATGACGCTCACGACGCTCGAGAGGGCGCACGACGAGATCGCGACCCCGCAGATCGACAGGACGCTGATGACCGTGAGGAACCCGCTCTTCTGCGAGCGCACGTGGCGGGCCGCGACGAACGAGCTGAAGCGGCGGCCCTCGAGCCTGTCGAGCACGTACGGCAAGAGCAGCGCGAGCAGGACGACGACGGCCGCGACCGACGAGAGGATCGCGAGCGATCGGATGGCCGTGTCCCGGATCGACCACGCCGAGCCACGCAGCGTCGGCAGATTCTTGACCCAGATGGCGAGCGAGCCGGCGACGACGACGAGCAACGCGAGCGTCCATCGCAGAAACGTGCGGATCGATCGGCTCGCGAAGGTGCTGTCGTACCACGGCAGATCGTTGCGCCCGGTCGCGCGCACGTAGCCGTACGCGAGCCCGAGCCATACGAGCACTTGCACGATCACGCCGAAGAGCGGGAGGAGCGACAGGACGACGATCGGCGCGAGCGCCAGGAGGTAGAGGAAGATGTTGCCGACGTAGTGCTTGGACGTTCGCCAGCTCTTGCGCATCGCCGTGACGAACGATGCGTCGTCGTCGACCATGAAGAACGGCGCCCACCCGAAGGCGAGGACGTAACCGAACGCGACGAACGGCGGTGGCAGGACCGCCGCGAGCTCCCAGACGCCGTGCGGATCGGGGTTGCCTTGGGCGCGCGCGACGGCGAATCCGAGCCCCATGACGAGCGCCGGGACCGCTGCGATGGCGAGCGCGGCCGTGATCTGCCACGCGAGGATGCGCGGTGTGCGGCGGAGCGCACGGCCGAAGCGGCCCGGGGCGACCGGCTCGTCCCGCACGGCCGCGAGCGCGGCCTCCGCGAGGAACGACAGCGAGAATGCCGTCACGACGAGAACGAGCACACCGGCCACGCCCCCGGCCGTCGCGAGCGCCTCCGGCGGGGGCCGCTCCACCTGTCCGAAGGGGTTCGACGAGCGCGCCCCGGTGAGCGCGCCCAGCCCGTACTTGAGCACGAGCCAGCCGGATGGAACCGCCCCGAGCACGATGCTGGCGAGCTGGGCGAGGACGAGCGGCACCGCCAGCGAGACGAAGTGTCCGCGGAGGGCGCGCATCGCGACGCCGATCGCTTCGCCGATGCTCCACGGCTGATCGATGTCCTCCGTCGCCCACCGGCGGTGAGGCTGCGGCTCGACGGCGGCCGGCTCGGAGCTCTCTTGCTTCGTGGCCTCGGCCTTCTGCTCGGGCTCGTTCGACATGCTCAGCTTTCCACCCGGTACGCGGGGGCCGGCTCGACGCGCGCCGGCGCTCCGCCGCGCATCTCAGGTCGATTCCTTCCGGAGCAGCGGGAACAGGATCACGTCGCGGATCGACGGCGCGTTCGTCAGCATCATCGTCAGGCGATCGATGCCCATGCCGAAGCCCGCCGCGGGCGGCATGCCGTGCTCGAGCGCGCGGATGTAGTCCTCGTCGTAGTCCATCGTCTCTTCCGCTCCCGCTGCCTTCTTCCGCACCTGATCGCGGAAGCGCTCGGCCTGGTCGTCCGGATCGTTGAGCTCGCTGAACGCGTTGCAGAGCTCGCGGCCGTGGACGAACAGCTCGAACCGGTCAACGAGGTCCGGTCGCGCATCATTCCTGCGGGCGAGCGGAGACGTCTCGAACGGGTAGTCCTTGATGAAGACGGGCAGGGTCCGCTTGCCGTCCTTCGCCTTGTAGTCCTCGACGAGGAAGGGCTCGCAGAGGTACTCGTACGCGGCGAACAGGCGCTCGCCGTCGTTCTCGCACTTCATCCAGCCCTTGCGGAAGTTGCCCCAGTCGACGGCCTTGGCGCGCGGCGAGCTCTTCGACCACTCCTTCATGCTGCCGCCGAAGTCGCCGAGCGACACGAGGTGCTGGACGAGGCCCATGCCGCCGCCCTTCGCGACCGGCTCCTCCCAAGACGCGATCTTCGTGGCCCGAGCCGCGTTCGCGACGGCCTCGTTCATCGGGACGCGCGCGAACGGCTCGTCGAGCGTGAAGGGCCTCTCGGCGAGCCACCGCGCGTGCGCCTGGGGCATCGCGCGCGCGAGCTCCGCGTCGATCTCGCGGAGCATCTTCTCGGTGAAGGCCATGAGGTCCTCGTACGTCGCGTAGGACCAGTAGAACTCGAGCATCGTGAACTCCGGGTTGTGCCGGGTCGAGATGCCCTCGTTCCGGTAGCAGCGGCCGATCTCGTAGACGCGCTCGAGCCCGCCGACGAGCAAGCGCTTGAGGTAGAGCTCCGGCGCGATGCGCATGTAGAGGTGCATGTCGAGCGCGTTGTGGTGCGTCTCGAACGGCCTCGCCGCCGCGCCGCCGATGAGCGTGTGCATCGTCGGCGTCTCGACCTCGAGGAAGCCGGCCTCGTCGAAGACCTTGCGGGTCGCGCGGACGATGTGGCTGCGCGCACGGAAGACGTCCGCCACGTGCGGGTTGGCGATGAGGTCGACGTAGCGCTGGCGGTAGCGCGTCTCGACGTCCTGCAGGCCGTGCCACTTCTCCGGCAGCGGACGCAGCGCCTTCGTCAGGATCCGCACGCGCGACGGCTCGATCGAGAGCTCGCCGCGCTTGCTCGCCGTCAGCGGCCCTTCGGCCTCGACGATGTCGCCGATGTCGATCTCGTCGAGCCGCTCGTACGCCTCGCCGAGGTTCGCCTGGTTCACGAGGAGCTGGATCTCGCCCGTGCGGTCGCGCAGCCGGAGGAAGGAGAGCCCGCCGGTCGAGCGGAACGCGATGACGCGGCCGCGCACGTGGAAGACGGCGCCCTTCGCCGCCTCCTTGACCTTGTCCTCGGCGTACTTGCCGTCGTCGCCGCGGGCGCTCGAGGCCTTCGCGCGGACGTCGGCGATGTCCATGGTCACGCCGCCCAGGCGCGGGACGACGTCGTTGGCGTACGGGTTCTCACCGCGAGCGCGGATTTTCTCGGCCTTGGCGCGGCGCGCGGCGATGAGCGCTTCCTCTGCGGATGAGCCGCTGGTCTCGGGAGCACGTGCGTCGGACATCGGAAGCGGCGTTTAGCCTGGGGCCGTACCGACGTAAAGTCGGGTCAATCTCGGCCTTTCGACGTCGAACCCCGGCCGTTCGGCGCGCCTCGAAGCCGCCGGCGAGACGCGCTCCTCGGCCTCCCTCAGAGGTCGAACGCGGCCGCGCCGGAGCAGGTCGTGTCGTAGACGCTCGTGTCCGCGACGCACCTCGTGAAGTTCGGGTCGCAGATGAGGCTCGCCGACCGATCGCACTCGTCGCGCCGCGGGCAGGAGCCCTCCTCTTGGACCGCCGGCTTGCACACTCCGCTGCCCGACGCGTCGCTCGTGCAGTAAGCGTTGAGGGGGCACTCGGCGAGGTCCGTGCACGTCGCCCCGAGCGCCGCGCGCGCAGCGCATTGATTCGTGGCGGGGTTGCACCAAGCGCTGTCGGTGCACTCGGAGCCCTCCGGCGTCGGCGTGCAGGCCGCGCCGACGGCGCCTCGCTTCACGCACTTCGCGGTCGCGGAGTCGCAGTGGAGGTCGTCACTGACGAAGCAGAGCGAGCTCGCGCCGTCCGGGACCGTTTCGGGCGCGATGGTCCGCCCCTTGTGGCGCGTACCCACGCAGGCGTCTCCCTCGACTCCGCGCTTCACCTGGCGGCACGTTCCGCCGACGCAGAGACCCTCGGCGTCGCCCGCGCCCGCGCACTCGGTCGAAGAGCTGCAGGACTCGCCCGGCCCCTTCGGGGTCGGGCTCTTGAAGACGCCCGCGCAGACGAGGCTCTCCGGGCCCGATCCGCAGTACGTCGGGTTCTTGACCGCCTCGGTGAGCATGTCGAGGCAGGCCTTCGCCTTCGCGGCGTCGAAGTTCCTGCCGCGTCCGAGCGCTCCGACCGTCGTGATGCACTTGTTGCCGGCGCCCGTGAGCGGTGCGCAGCAGCGCTGGCTGAGCGCGCAGAAGTCCGTGACGAACTTCGAAGCCTCCTCGTCGAGCGGCGGCGGTCCGTCGGGCCCCGCGTCGGCCGGCGGAGCCGCAGGCGGCGGATCGTCGGAGCACGCCGTCAGAAAGGCGAAGCAAAGGAGGGAGACGGACCCAAGGGCTGCGACGAGGGCGCGCATGCGCCGAGTCTACCGAGTGCCCATGCACGCCGTCGAGACGATCGCGCCGGGCCGCGGAATCAGCGCGCATCGCCGAGGGCGAGCGCGCCCGTGCACGCCGAGGCACGGGTGCCCTCGTCTTTGATGCACGTGTTCGTGCTGGCGTCGCAGACGAGCCCGGCGGGATCGCACTCGTCGCCGCGCTCGCACGCGCCGCCCTCGCCCACGAAGGCGACGCACGCGCCGCCTCCTTCGCCGTCGTTCGCGCACTGGTGCCCCGGCGCGCACTCGAAGGCATCGGTGCACGACTCGCCCGCGGCCGTGCGCGGGACGCACTCGTTCGTCGTCGTCGGGCACCACGCGTCGTCGACGCAGGAGAGATCGCTGCCGGAGCAAGGAGAGCCGACGCCCCCGCGCTTCTCGCACTTGCGCGACTCTTCCGAGCAATGGAGGCCATCGCTCGCGTAACAGAGCGCCGTCGCCTCTTCGGGCGGAGCGACGAGCGTGTCGAGGTCGTCGGCCGCGCGCGTGCCGATGCAGGCGTCGCCCTCCTTTCCTCGCGTCACGCGGCGGCACTTCCTGTCGATGCAGAGGCCGAGGCCGTCGGGGCCGCTCCCGCACTCGCGGGACGACGTGCACGCGGCGCCCGGCTCCTTCGGCGACTTCGACTTGAGCACCGCGCTGCATGCGACGTCGGTCGGGGCGCGGACGCAGAAGGTGGACGCTTTGGCCTCGGCTCGTACGGATGCCAGGCAAAACTCCGCGGCCTGCGCGTCGAACGCATCCTTCCGTGCGCGCTCCGTCGTCGTCTCGAGGCACTCGTCCTTCGTCGAGGTGCCTTCGGAGCAGCACGATGCGTATAGCTCGCAGAGCTCTGCCACGAAGCTCGCGACCTCTGCCGGAACCACGCCTCCGTCTCCGCCGCCGTCGCTCGGAGGCGGATCGTCCTTGCACGAGAACAGTACGGCGCAGGTGGCGAGAGCCGGGATGCTCATCCGCATGCAATCTCGAGCATAACCCGCGGCTCTCACCTCGTCCCCCGTGTCGGGATCGCCCGGCGCGAACCCTCTCCATCCTTCGGTGCCGACGTGCGAAGCTCGTCCTCAGGGTCGTGGACGTTCCCCTCGTCGGTCGAGACAGCGACATCGCGCGCCTTCGCGCGCTGGTCGCGGAGAGTCCGGTAGTGTTCCTCTACGGGCCCGCGGGCGTCGGGAAGACGGCGCTCGTGAAGGCCGCCCTCGCTCGCTCGGCCGAGACGAGCGCGATCCCGGAGGTCGTGCACGTCTCGCTCGAAGGCGTCGTGGAGGCGCGCGAGGCCATCGAGCGGAGCGCTCGCGCGATGGGCGTCGTGCGGCCGTCGCGCAGCGGGTCGGAGGACGACGATCTCGTGAGGCTGTTCGCCACGAAGCCGGCGACGCTCGTCTGGGACGACCTCACGATCGAGACGTCGCGCAAGCTCGCGCCGCTCGTCGCGCGCTTCGCGGCGCAGCGCTGCCCGTCCCGCATCGTGCTGGTGTCACGTCGCTTCGTGAGCGCGAAGGAGGTCGGCCTGCGGGCGCCGGTCTTCGAAGTGAAGCCGCTCGAAGGAGACGCCGCGGTCGAGCTCGTGCGCGCGGTCGAAGCGGCGCGCGGTCGCACGCTCGCCGAGGACGTCGCGCGTGCGACCGGCGGGAACCCGCGGCTCGTCCAGCTCGCGCTCGCCGGCGACCTGCTCGGGGCGCGGATCGCCGGCGACGCGACCGACGTGCTCCGGCGCACGATCGAGGGGCGCATGCGCGGCGCCGAAGGGATCGTCCTCGCGCTCCTCTCGGCGGCGGCCATGCCGCTCGACGCCTCCGAGGTCGCTCGCGCCGCGGGCAAAGGCGGAGACGCGGCGATCGACGAGCTACGCAAGCATCTCGTCGTCGTGCGCGAAGGCGCTCGCGTCGCCATCGCCGCGCCGGCCGTGGAGCTCGTACGGGAGCTCCTCGGCGAGATCCCGACCGCGACCTGGAAGACGCTCGCCAAGCTCGCGGATCGCATCCTCGCCGCGTCGCCCGACGACGCCGCCGCGCTCCTGGTCGCCGCGCGAGCGCGCGTGGAGATCGGCGCGGCGGACGACGCGCTCGCGGTGGTCAAGCGACATCCGCTCGCGCGCGCCTCCGCCGACCTCACGGGCCTCGAGGGCGTGCTCCGCGCCATCGCCGCCGAGAGCGCGTCGCACCGCCTCGACGCGCTCCGACTGCTCGCGCGCGAGCAGCTCCGCGCGGGCGACTACGAGGCGGCACGACGAACGCTCGACGATCTGCCGAAGCCCCGCACGCGCGAGGACGCGGAGAAGGCCGCGCTCCTGCGCGCGGAGTGTCTCCTCCGCGCCGGCGAGCCGGAGGCCGCTCGTCGCGCGCTCGACGAGCTCGTGTCTCGACGTGGCGGTACCTCGCCCGGACCTGTGCTCCTGCTCGCGCAGGCGGAGCTCGCGATCCTGCGCGGGGAGCTGAGCGAAGCGCGCGCGCTCGCCGAGAAGCTCGCGCCGGAGACGGCGCGCTCTCCCGCTCTCGAGGCGCTGCGCGCGGTCGCGATCGCCGCCAGCTTCCTCTACGAGGAGCGGTACGAGCGCACGCACGAATGGATCTCGCATGCGCGCGCGGCGCTGCGCGCGGCCGGCATGCCGCTCGAGCCCGTCGTCACCATCCTCGACGTGCACGCGCTGCTCGGCCTCGGGCTCGTCGACCGGGCCGAGGAGGTCCTGGAGCGAGAGGCGCGCGGCCGACCGATCAAGCCCATGCTCGAGGTCGCGGTCCTCGTGCGGCGGGGCGAGGCGCTGCGCGCTCTCGAGCTCGGAGACGTCGCGCTCGCTGCGCTCGGGCAGCGCACGGATCTGCTCTTCCGTTCCGTCGTGACCCGCGACCTCGCGCGCGCCGCGCTGGCGATCGGCGATCTGGGGCGGGCCGGGAAGATGCTGCGCCTCGCGGAGGCGGGCGCCGACGAGCCGGGGCTCGCCGCGCTCCGGCCGATCTGTGACGCGGAGGACGCGCGGCTCGCGCTGGCGCGAGGCGATCACGGGCGCGCCATCGAGATGATCGAGCGGGCCGCCGCGAAGATCCCGTCGCCGTTCATCGCGATCGATCGCGACGTCATCCTCGGGCAGGTCCCGCGCACGAAGGACGACGCGCCTCCCGTCGTTCGCGCGTACGCGGAGCTGCGCGGCGCCGAAGGCGCCGTGATCCGGGGCGCGCTCACGGAAGCCGTCGCGATGGCCGAGTCCGCGGCCCGGTTTCACGTCGACGCCGGCCTCCACTACGAGGCGGCCCGCGCGCAGCTCGCGCTCGGGGAGGCGCTCGCGCGGCTCGGGCTCGAGCGCGCTCCCGCCGAGGGGCCGCAGACCAAGAGGGAGAAGAAGGGCAGGGCCGGCGACGCAGGCGACGGCCTCGCGACCGCTTCGCGTGACGAGCTCTTGGCTCGGGCCGAGAACGCGGTCGACACGTGCGTGCGCATCGCCGTGCCGCGGGGCTACACGATCGTCGTCGTGGGCGCGTCGCTCGTGCGCGCGGCGGTCCGCGAGGCGCGAGGAGATCTCGATGCGGCCGTCTCCGCGCTCGGCGACGCGCTACGCGTCGCCGGCGATCGGGCGGACGCGTCGCTGCTCCACGCAGCGCGCCGTGTCGGAGCGATCGCCGACGTCGATCTGCAGACGTGTCCGGTCACGCGCGGGCCGTGGGCGCCGATGATCGAGCGTCTCGGGCTCTCGAAGCCGGTCGACGTCGTCTGGCGGATCGGCACGCGCGCCTGGTTGCGGAGCGCCGCGGATCCGCCGCCCGAGAAGGTCGCGTGCGCGGTCGAGGTCGACGCGCGCTGCGTCCGCGCCGAAGACGGCCGCTCGCTCTCGCTCCCGGAGCAGCGCATCGCGCTCCTCTGCGCGCTCGCCGAGGCCGGGGCGGAGGGCGCGACGCTCGAGGAGCTCTTCGCGCGCGTGTGGAAGGGGACGTTCCATCCGCTGCGTCACCGCAACGCCGTCTACGTCGCGCTCGCGCGCCTCAAGGACAGCCTCAAGCCGTTCGCCCGCGACGTGACGATCGCGCACGACGGCGAGCGCTACCGCCTCGCGGGCGACGCTCCGGTCGCCGTGCGCAGGCGCATCGAGCTCGATCGGATGTCCCGATCCTGAGCGCCGGATCGAGCGGGGCTCAGAAGTCGGCGATCTTCGCGACGAAGTCCGGGCGATCGACGAACGGGTTGCGGTTCTTCTGGAGCTCCTCGACCGCGTCGTTGCGCCGGAGCTCGCCCTCGTCGACCGGATCCTCCTCGTGCCAGGCGCGGAGCGCGGCCTCCTCGGTGTCCGGGATCGAGTGCTCGTAGCGGACGGCGAAGTAGAACATCGCGCGCGCGACGTCGCCGCGCTTCTCCTTCCGAACCTCGAAGACCCACTTGCCGCGCTCGTCCCTGCCGAGCGCCGAGCCCGCCTTCTCGAACGAGCACTGCAACGCCTCGTCGTGCAGGCACGTGGCGGTGCCGAACGGGAAGTTGCTGCGCGAGCCGTTCGCCACGCCGTCGACCGGGAAGAGGTGGTGCAGGTCGCTCTTCGCAGGCTCGCGCGAGGCGCCCATGCTCTGCGGCCACGTGTGCTCGGTGTTGAAGCCGCCCGGGGTGCGCGTCCCGTCGGGCCGGACCCGACGACCGGTGTAGTTGCACTCGATCATCCCGTCGGGCCCGAGGAAGGCCGGCGCGTTGAAGATGACGTCGCGCGCGCGGTCGTAGCCGAGCTTCTTGTGGTTCGCGACGAGACGGTGGAGCGCTTGGCGCAGCGACCTGCCTTCGAGCTGCTCGAGGTCTTCGTACGAGTACTCGACGCGCTCGAGCGTGCTCTCGGACGACTCGGCGACCTCGTCGACCTCCGACCCGGCGGTGCACCCGACGAGCGCGACAATCGCCCCCAGGGTGAACGTGCGAAGGACGGACAGCAGGCGGGCCGGCGCGAGCATGCGCAAAGCTCTACGGGACGCCGGGTCGATCTCCTCCGTCTCGATCCCGCAACGCAGCGAAATCGGTGAGCACCTTGCTCACATGTGTTCACGAGGTGCCTGGGCCCGAATGCCCAATGACGATGGAATTTTTCGCCCTGGCTGTGATCCTGCGACGTTCCAGCCGGGCGATGCGCGACGGCTCGCGCGAGTCGCGCGATCAGCCTCGGAAGCGGTCCGTCGCGCTCACGAGCTCGTGGACGATGCCGGGCTCGCTCGCCGCGTGTCCCGCGTCGGGCACGATTCGGAAGTCGGCCTCGGGCCACGCGCGATGAAGATCCCATGCGCTCTTCGCGGGGCAGACGACGTCGTAGCGACCCTGCACGATGACGCCAGGGATCTTCCGGAGCTTCTCGACGTTCGCCGGCGCGAGCAGCTCGCGTCCGTTCGTCAGCCATCCCTCGTGCACGAAGTAGTGCGACTCGATGCGGGCGAACGCGAGCGAGAAGTCGTCGCCGGCGGTGCGTGCGATGAGCTCCGGGTTCGGGATGAGACAGCTCGTCCGCCCTTCCCAGACGCTCCACACCTTCGCCGCCGCGCGCTGCACCGCCGGATCGGGCGAGGTCAATCGCGCGTAGTACGCGCGCAAGAGATCGTGACGCTCGTTCTCGGGGATGTGCGAGACGTAGTCGTGCCACGCGTCCGGGAACAGCCAGCTCGCTCCCTCCTGGTAGAACCACCGAATCTCCTCCTTGCGCAGGAGGAAGATGCCGCGGAGGACGAGCTCGGTGACGCGATCGGGGTGGGTCTCGGCGTATGCGAGGGCGAGCGTGCTGCCCCACGAGCCGCCGAACACCTGCCAGCGTTCGATCTCGAGGTGCTTGCGCAGCTTCTCGATGTCCTCGACGAGATGCCACGTCGTGTTCTCCTCGAGCGACGCGAACGGCGTCGATCGCCCGCAGCCTCGCTGATCGAAGAGCACGATGCGGTACGCCGACGGATCGAAGTACCGCCTGTGCTTCGGCTCCGTGCCCCCGCCCGGTCCGCCGTGGAGGAAGACGACCGGCTTGCCCTTCGGATTGCCGCTCTCCTCGAAGTAGAGCTCGTGGATGTCCGAGACCGCGAGGCGGCCGGTTCGATACGGTTCGATGTCGGGGTACAGGCTGCGCAGCGCGGACATGCTCGCGCTCTTAGCACGCCGGGCGCGCTTCGCGATCGACTTGTCCTTCCCGGCCGCGGTGCGGCGGCGAGGAGCGGCGCGGAGCGTGCGGTCGGTCGTCGGGCTCGTACGAGCACGAGCACGAGCACGAGCACGACGCGCTGCTCTCGTACGCGTGGGTGGATTGGGACGCGATCGTGTACCCTCCCCGCGCCATGGCCCTCACGCGGCGCACGTTCATCGGTGGTTCTGCGATCGCGGCCCTCGGAGTGGCGTGCCGGAACGAGCAACGTCCTCCCGTCGTCCCCGTGGCGAAGGCGCAGTCCGGCACGACGCCGCAGGACGTCCTCGCCCGCGCGATCGACGCGGCGAAGAAGGCCGGCGCGACGTACGCGGACGCTCGCATCGTTCGCCGTCGAACCGAGCGGATCGCCACGCGCGAGGATCACGTCGTCTCCGTCACGGCCGGCGAGACCTACGGGATCGGCGTGCGCGTCATCGCGGACGGTGCCTGGGGGTTCGCCTCGAGCCCCGTCGTCAGCGGTCCGGCCGCGGAGGAGGCCGCGCAGAAGGCCGTCGCCATCGCGCGTGCGGCGCGACCCGCGCTGAAGCGGCCCGTCGAGCTCGCGCCCGCGCGCGTCGAGAAGGGCAAGTGGTCGACGAGGATGGACCTCGATCCGTTCGAGGTCCCGCTCGCGGACAAGGCGGAGTGGCTGCTCTCGCTCTGGCCGCTCGTGAAGGACGTGCCTCTCGTGAAGTTCGCGAGCGGCGCCATCGAGACGCACGGCGAGCACAAGATCTTCGCCTCGAGCGAGGGCACGCTCGTCGAGCAGACGGTGACGCGCATCTGGCCGTCGTTCTCGGTGACCGCCGTCGAAAACGGGCAGTTCGAGTCGGTCGCCGCCGAGATCCCGCCGATGCAGGCCGGCTGGGAGTACGTGACGAAGTCCTCGCTGAAGGCGAACGCGCGCAAGATCGCCGAGGACGCCGTGAAGAAGCTCAAGAGCCCGTCGGTCACGCCGGGCAAGCGCGATCTGATCCTCGCGCCGAGCAACCTCTGGCTCACCATCCACGAGTCCGTCGGGCATCCCACCGAGCTCGATCGCGCCCTCGGTCTCGAGGCGAACTTCGCGGGCACGTCCTTCGCGACGCCCGACAAGCTGGGGAAGCTGAAGTACGCCTCCGAGATCGTGACGATCTACGCCGACAAGACCGTCCCGGGCGGGCTCGCGACCTGCGGCTGGGACGACGACGGCGTCGCGACGCAACGCTGGGACCTGATCAAGGACGGGATCCTCGTCGGCTTCCAGACGACGCGCGATCAGGCGGCGTGGATCGGCGAGAAGGCGTCGCGCGGCACTTCGTACGCGCAGGACCACGCGTCGGTCGCGTTCCAGCGGATGCCCAACGTGTCGCTCGCGCCGTCGCCGAAGGACACGACGCTCGAGGACATCATCGCGGCGACCGACGACGGCGTGCTCATCACGGGCAACGGGTCGTGGTCGATCGATCACCAGCGGTACAACTTCCAGTTCTCGGGGCAGACCTTCCACGAGGTGAAGAAGGGGAAGATCGTGCGCACGCTCCGCGACGTCGCGTACCAGGCGAGCTCGCTCGAGTTCTGGCGCTCGTGCGACATGATCGGCGGGCAGGCGTCGTGGGAGCTCCACGGCAGCCTGCACGACGGCAAGGGCGAGCCGACCCAGTCGAACGCGGTGAGCCACGGCTGCCCGCCGGCGCGCTTCCGCAACGTCGACATCCTCAACGTCAACGCGCGAGGGAGGACATGAGCACGGAAGACATCGCCGCCCTCGCGACGCGCGCGCTCGGGATCGCCCTCGGGGTGATGCAGAAGAACGGGCACCCGGACGCCGAGGTGAAGGTCGACGTCCAGCGCCGAGCGGCCGCGAACGTCCGCTTCGCACGCAACGAGCCGACGACGTCCGGCGAGTCGGACGAGGTCACCGTCTCCGTCTGGGTCGGCATCGGCCGGCGGCACGCGGCGACGTCCGTGAACCAGACCGACGAGGGCGCCATCGCGCGCGTGGCCGAGCGTGCGCTCGCGATGGCGAAGGTCTCGCCCGAGGATCCGGAGAAGATGCCCCTGCTCGGGCAGCAGACCTATGCGCCCGTCCCGAGCGCCTACGACGATTCGCTCGCCCTCATGGGACCGAAGGCGCGCGCCGACGTCGCCGCGCGCGCCATCCGCCGCGCCGACGAGGCCAAGGTCGAGATCGCCGGCTTCTTCGAGCGCGAGGTCCGCGAGCACGTGATGCAGAACAGCGAGGGCCTCATCGCAAGGCACCGCGCGACGAGCGCGAGCTACACCGTCACGGCGCGCACGCCGGACGGCACCGGATCGGGATGGGCCGGCGGGTCCGCGCATCGCGCGGCGGACGTCGAGGACGAGGTCCTCGCGAGCGCCGCCATCGACAAGGCCGTGAGGTCGGCGGGCGCGAAGCCGCTGCCGCCGGGCAAGTACACCGTCATCCTCGAGCCGCAGGCGGTCTACGAGATGATGACGTTCCTCGTCGCCGCGATGGACCAGAGGAGCGCCGACGAAGGCCGCTCCTACTTCGCGGGCAAGGTGGGCAAGAAGCTGTTCGCCGACTTCGTCTCGCTGCGGAGCGACCCGGCGGACTCGCTGACGCCGGGCGCCCCCTTCGACGCGGAGGGCCTTCCGCTCTCGATGCACCCTTGGATCAGCGAAGGCCGCGTCGCCAAGCTACACGTCTCGCGCTGGTGGGCGCAGAAGAAGAACCTCGAGCCCACGGGTAGGCACACGGTTTACCACCTGAGCGGCGGTCAGGCGGGGTCGATCGACGAGCTCGTGAGAGAGACCAAGAAGGGGCTGCTCGTGACGCGCTTCTGGTACAACCGGCTGCTCGAGCCGCAGACGGTGATGATCACCGGGCTGACGCGCGACGGCGTCTTCTTGATCGAGGACGGGAAGATCACGAGCCCCGTCGCGAACTTCCGCTACAACGAGTCGCCGGTGAACGTCCTCAAGAACGTGGACGCGATGACGCGAGCGACCTCGCGTGTCGTCTCGTACGGCGGCGTGTGGCACGTGCCGGCGCTGCGCACCCACGACTTCACGATGGCCTCCGCCTCGGCGGCGGTGTGAGTCCTCCGCGACTGGCACCGTTCGTGCCGTGTGGAACGGGACGGAGGGGACGGAACGATCGGCGTGAACGATCTGCGCGTGAGGGACTGAAGCGCGGGCGAAGAAGTGCCGTGAAATGCCGTCGTACGGCTTGCTCTTCACGATGCCGGCGGCAAGACTGGAGAGCAAAGCGAGGAGGTCGTCATGCCCAAGATGCGCGTCTCGAAGCGCCGACCCTTTCGCCGTGACAGCGGCGACGCTTTTCTTCCGGACCCTGCGAGCGGCACGTTCATCAGCGTCGCCGAGGCCGAGTCCGTCGCCGAGGAGTTCATCGCTTCCGTGACTTCCGCGGGCTTCGTCCTCGAGGACTCGCGCAACGAGCTTTCGATCGACGAGATCGGAGGTCCCTTCATCGAGGACGACGACCTCGAGCTCTTCGACTGATTCGCGGAGAGCTCTTTCGGAGCCGGGGCGCGTCGAGCTTCTCCCTCGCCTCGACGAATCGAGGTAGTAGGGGAGCCGATGCGCCCCGAATCCATCGAACCCCTGCTCGCGACGAGCCCGGTCACCGCCAAGGACGCCACGCCCGAGCGTTGGCTCGTCTTCCTCCACGGCATCCTCGGCTCGGGCGCGAATTGGCGGACGTTCGCGCGGCAGATCGTGGCCGAGCGGCCGGCGTGGGGCGCTCTGCTCGTCGATCTCCGCCTCCACGGCGACTCGGTCGACTTCCCTCCGCCCCACACGCTCGAGGCCGCCGCCCGCGACGTCGTCACCATGCTCGAGCGGCGCGGCTGGCGCGCCTCGACGCGCGCGTTGCTGGGGCACAGCTTCGGCGGCAAGGTCGGGATCGAGGTCGCGCGCCAGCTCGCCGAAGGCGGAACCCCGCTCGATCACCTGTTCGTCGTCGATTCGACGCCGGGCCCGCGGCCCGACTACCGCGGCTCCTCCGGCGTGCGCGAAATCGTCGAGCTGCTCCTGCAGCTCCCCGAGGACTTCCCCGATCGCAACGCGTTCACCTCCTTCATGGAGCAGCACGGGGTCAGCCGTCCGATCGCGATGTGGCTCGCGATGAACGTACGGCCGGTGCCGAACACCACGCGCTTCACCTTCCGCATCGACGTACCGGCCGTGCGGACCATGCTCGAGGACTACTTCGTACGCGACCTCTGGCCCGTGCTCGAGCATCCGGGCCCGACGAAGATCCATCTCGTCGCCGGCGGCGACTCGCAGGTGCTCGACGCCGCCGACCTCGAGCGCGGCCGCAGCCTGCCGGGCGTGACGGTCGACGTCGTCCCGAACGCGGGCCACTGGGTCCACGTCGACGCGCCGGACGCGCTGCGGGCGCTCGTGCTGGGCTACCTCGACGCCTAGCGCATTGCTATGCTCCGCGCCCCATGACGTCGTTCCAGTACGAGGATCTGCTCCCGATCGGCCCGGACAACACGCCCTACCGTCTCGTCACGAGCGACGGCGTCTCCACCTTCGAGGCCCAGGGCAAGACGTTCCTCAAGGTCGAGCTCGAGGCGCTGACCACGCTGACGCGAGAGGCGATGCGCGACATCGCGCATCTGCTCCGCCCGAGCCACCTGGCGCAGCTCCGGAAGATCCTCGACGACCCGGAGGCCTCGGCGAACGACAAGTTCGTCGCGCTCGACCTTCTCAAGAACGCGAACATCGCGGCCGGCGGCGTGCTTCCGATGTGCCAGGACACGGGCACCGCCATCGTGATGGGCAAGAAGGGGCAGTTCGTCTTCACGGGCGGCGGCGACGAGGAGGCGATCGCGCGCGGCGTGTTCGAGACCTATCGCACGTCGAACCTGCGCTACTCGCAGATGGCGCCGCTCGACATGTACAAGGAGAAGAACACCGGCACGAACCTGCCGGCGCAGATCGAGATCTTCGCGACCGACGGCGACGCCTACAAGTTCCTCTTCATGGCGAAGGGAGGCGGCTCGGCGAACAAGAGCTTCCTCTTCCAGGAGACCAAGGCGCTGCTCAACCCGGAGAGCCTCCTCTCGTTCATCGAGAGCAAGCTCGCCTATCTCGGCACGGCGGCGTGCCCGCCGTACCACCTCGCGATCGTCGTCGGCGGGACGTCCGCGGAGCACACGCTCAAGACGGCGAAGCTCGCCTCCGCGCGCTACCTCGACACGCTCCCGACCACGGGCAGCGAGCTCGGACGCGGCTTCCGCGACGTCGAGCTCGAGCAGAAGGTCCTCGAGCTCGCGCAGAAGACCGGCATCGGCGCGCAGTTCGGCGGCAAGTACTTCTGCCACGACGTCCGCGTGATCCGTCTTCCGAGGCACGGGGCGTCGTGCCCGGTCGGCATCGCCGTCTCGTGCTCGGCCGACCGCCAGGCGCTCGGCAAGATCACACGCGAGGGCGTCTTCCTCGAGCAGCTCGAGCGCGACCCGGCGAAGTACCTCCCCGACACGACCCACGAGGAGCTCGGCGGCGAGGTCGTCGAAGTCGACCTGTCGCGCCCGATGAACGAGATCCGCGCGCTCCTCTCGAAGTACCCGATCAAGACGCGCCTCTCGCTCACGGGGCCGATGATCGTCGCGCGCGACATCGCGCACGCGAAGATCAAGGAGCGGCTCGACAGGGGCGAGGGCCTGCCCTCGTACATGCGCGACTACGCCGTCTACTACGCCGGCCCGGCCAAGACGCCCGAGGGCTATGCGTCGGGCTCCTTCGGTCCGACGACGGCGGGCCGCATGGATGCGTACGTCGATCTCTTCCAGAGCCACGGCGGCAGCCTCGTCATGCTCGCCAAGGGCAACCGCTCGCCGCAGGTGACGGAGGCCTGCAAGAAGCACGGCGGCTTCTACCTCGGATCGATCGGCGGCCCTGCCGCGCGTCTCGCGCAGGACTGCATCAAGAAGGTCGAGGTCCTCGAGTTCCCCGAGCTCGGGATGGAAGCGGTCTGGAAGATCGAGGTCGTCGATTTCCCGGCGTTCATCGTCGTCGACGACAAGGGCAACGATTTCTTCGCCGATCTCACGCGCCCGTCGTCCGGCAAACGTTCGCTGCCGGTGAAGTGAGCGCTGCGAAGTAACAGCGCTGTAACGAGCGCATCCGCGCGGGCCATGTAGCCTGCACCTGGAGGTGTCCGTGATGGTGCCGAACAGGGGCTTGGTCGTTCTCTCTGCGATGATGCTGGGCGGCGCGGTGCTCGTCACCGCGTGCGGCGGCGATGACGACGATTCGTCGTCCCAAGGTGCGTCGTCGGGCACGTCGGGCACTTCGGGCTCGTCCGGGGAAGCGAAGAAGAAGAACGGCGAGGCGTGCTCCGCTGCCGGAACCGGCGACGCCGAGTGCGAGAGCGGCCACTGCGTCACGCAGGGGTCCGGCACCGGCGGAGGGGGTGGCGGCGGCGGTGGAGGCGGCGCCAACCGCCGCACGGTCTGCTCGATCGAGTGCGACCCGAGCACGGAGGAGAACAACCCGACGTGCGTCGAGGCGGGCGCTCCCTTCAGCGGACGCTGTCGTAAGGACGTGGGCTACTGCTTCGTGCAGTGACGTGCGGCACGCGCCGCGGGCGTGCGCTCCACGGGATCCACGCCCGCTCGCCGTCGTCCGCGCACGAGCGTGTGGCGAACGTGCGCCAGCGTGCGGGATCGTTTGCGGCTCGCTGACGCGCGCCTCGTCGTCCTTCCGAGCCGTGATCGCCACTTGAAGCGAGGCCGGCTGTCACGAGCGGCGCGGAGGACGGGGAACGTCCCTTGAATGACCGGGGGCGTGCCCGCGATCGCTCCATCGCATGCGTCGAGGCCCGAGCCTGGCCGGCGGTTCGCCGGCAAGTACGTCGTCGAGCGGGTCATCGGTCGCGGAGGAATGGGGACCGTCTTCGAGGCGCGTCACGAGCGTCTCGGTCAGCGCGTGGCGATCAAGGTCCTCGGGGCTGCCCTGCGCGATCACCCGGACCTCGTGAAGCGGTTCGAGCGCGAGGCGCGAGCGGCGGGATCGCTGACGAGCCCGCATGCGGCGCGCGTCCTCGACATCGACACGACGGCCGACGGCATGCCCTTCATGGTGATGGAGCTCTTGAGCGGCCGCGACCTCGCGCGGCTCGTCGCGGAGAGCGGTCCGCAGCCGATCGCGCTTGCGGCGCGTTGGGTGATCGAGGCGTCCGACGCCATCGGGGAGGCCCACCGTCTCGGCATCATCCATCGTGACATCAAGCCTTCGAACCTCTTCCTCTGCGACGACGGCACGATCAAGGTGCTGGACTTCGGGATCGCGAAGCGCGTCGCCGCGAAGGAGGAGGCGCTGACTGCCGGCATCGCGCCGCTCGGGACGCCGCAGTACATGTCTCCCGAGCAGGTGAGGTGCACGAAGGACCTCGACGCGCGTACGGACGTATGGTCCCTCGGCGTCACGCTCTACGAGCTCGTGACGGGGCGGCCTCCGTACGACCACGAGATCGCCCAGGCGTGCATCGCCGCGATCGTGATCGATCCGGTCCCGCATCCTCGCTCGCTGCGACCGGAGCTGCCCGACGACTTCGCGGGCGTCGTCATGCACGCGCTCGAGAAGGACCGCGACCTGCGCTTCCAGAGCGTCGAGGAGCTCGTCGTGGCTCTCGAGCCGTTCGCGGAGCCGTCGCCGGCGAGGCGAGGATCCAGGCGCGACGCCTCGAACGACGTTCGCATCTCCTGGGGAGTCGCCTCGAACGAGCGCGAGACACGCGAGGCTCGCGATACGGTCGAGGCCCTCTGCCGAGATCGTCGCGCGCGACGGACGCTCGATCGCGATCGGTCCTCGTCCGAGAGGACGCGCTTCGCCTCGCGTGCGCGGCGCCTCCGCTCGGGGCTGGCGGTCGCGACCGCTGCGACGCTCGGGCTCGTCGCCCTGATCATGACGCCTCGACGCGCCCGGACCGGAGAGGACGCGCCGACCGTGGCGGCGGCGGCCGTCACGGCGTCGCGCGCGCAGGTCGTCGCGCGCGCAGCCTCGAGCGTTTCGCCGGCGGAGCCCTCCGGCGAGGCGCAGAGCGTCGCGCCGGAGGCGGCGAAGGAGCCCGCTCCGAACGCGACGGTGCATCATCTCCCGCCGCGTAGCGTCCCGCGCCCGCGGCCGGCGGCGCGCCCGGCCAAGCCCGTCGTCACACGGCCTCCGAGCGACGGCGCGGGCAAGGCGCGCGTCGTCGTCGGCGGGGACCGTCTCGTCCACGGCGGCATCTCGAGCCCCGGGTTCTGAGCGATCGCGCGGCGCTCAGAACTCGAAGGACGCGCCCACGTGCGCGCCTCCGGGCAGAGGAGCGACGCTCGTCTTCGCGCTGGCGCGCGTCGTCGAGCCCTTGCTCGATCGATCACCCGTGACCACCGCGAGGACGCCCACCGCGGCCGTCACGATCCCGAGCCCTCCGAGCGCCAGGCCGACCGCCTGCTTCGTGCTGGCGGTGGATGCGGCGTCCTCTGCTTCGCGGCGGAAGCGCGCGGCCTCGGCGGTCTCCGCCGTCGCCGGGCTCGTGCTCGTGCAACGCATGACGGCGCACCATCGCCCGTGCATGACGTCCCGCCTCTCGACGTCGTCCGCCGCCGACACGACGAGCGACCCGCCGCCCACGAGGAGGGCGACGCCGCCGGACACGAGGAGCCAGGGCAGGACGGGCTCGTCCCCATGCTCGCGCGCAACGCGAGCGGACGCCGATCGTGAGGTTCGCTCTTCCGTGCGTCCCGTGTTCGCCTTCGCGAAGTCGCCGTCGCCGATCTCGATCGTCCGCACGGCCCTCCGGCCGACGTAGACCATCTGCTCCACCGCGGCGCCGCCCGCGCGCTCGGCGCGGATCACGTGGGTGCCCGGGTTCACGAGCGCGGTCGCGACACCGGCTTCTCGCGGCACCTCCCGACCGTCGACGATCACGCGGGCGGGAGCGCCGCGGACGCGCACGCGGAGGACCGGCACCTCGCGCTCGAGCGCTGCGAGGCGGAGAGACGCGAGGCGCGTCACCTCGGCGCCGTCCGATCGTTCGCGACCGAGACGGACAGCGGTGACGTAGGAGGCTCTCGCCTCGAGAAGCTTGTCGTCGTTCTCGAGCGCCCATCCGAGGGCGTAGTGGAGCTGTGGCGTCTCTCTCAGACGCAACGCCGCACGGAGGCGCTCTTGCGCGTCCGCCCATCGACCGAGCCGTTCGAGCTCGCCGGCCTCGTCGAACAGAGCGCGCGCGCGCTCGGTGTCCGCGTCCGCGCCGAGCGCCGGCGATGGCGTGACCGACACGACGAAGCCGAGCACGAGGCTCCCGATCCCCGAGCGCACGCGCCGCACGGATGGACGCGAAGCACGAGACGAGCCACGCACGCATCCGCGCGGCCGCATCGCCGCCGCACGAGGGATCAGAGCAACGTCGGGTTCGTCGTCGGGTCCGCGGTCGGCGTCGTCGTCGGCTTCGGCGCCGCGCCGCCGTCTCGGCGTGGGCGCGCGGCCGGCGCCGCCGTCGGACGCGTCGTCGACGCGGGAGAGGACGGCGCCGTCGCGCTCGATGCAGACTCGGCGGCCGGCGGCGCGTCGTCGTTCGTCGACGGCGCGGCCGACGCAGGCGCGTTCGTCGCGTCGGTCGTCGCCGATGGCTCGGGCGAGCTCTCGATCGCCGTCGCACTCGAGGTCGTGACCGAGCTCGTCGACGCCTCGCGCTTCGACACGAGAGAGAGAACGACCAGGACGCCGCCGACGAGGGCGAGGATGGCGAGCCCGGCGCCGGCGAGCAGGGGGACGTTCGGGCGCGTGCCGCTCCCTTGCGAGGCGTGCGCGTTCGCCTCGGGCGCTCGCCTCGGGGTGGGCTCCGCCGGCGGCGCAGGCGCCCTCGACGCGCGCGGCGCCGAGGCGAGCGGCATCGTCTTCTTGACGTTCATCAAGAGGAGCGTCTTCCCAGCCGTCGAGTGCGGAGCCGGGAGCTCTCCATGCTCGGCGAGCAAGGCGGCGGCGCTCGCGCCGAGGGTGCCCGGCGCGGCGAAGGGAGCGAGCGCGATCGCGACGTCGCGCGCGTCGGAGAAGCGCGCCTCGCGATCGCGCTTCAGCATGCGCGCCACGGCGTCGGCGACGGGGGCGGGCACGTCGGCGTACGTGCGGAGGTCCGGCGCGTCTTGGCCGACGATGGCGAGCGCCACCTCGTGGGCGGCGCCCTCGAAAGGAGCGCGACCCGCGAGCAGCTCGAACAAGACGACGCCGATCGACCAGATGTCGCCACGGCGATCGACGTCCGTCGAGGCGCGGAGCTGCTCGGGAGACATGTAGAGGACGGTCCCCATCACCGCGTCGGCGCCGGTCAGCTTCGATGCGTCCTCCATCTTCGAGAGGCCGAAGTCGAGGACCTTCACGACGCGGTACGGACCCTCGTTCACGAGGAAGAGGTTCGCGGGCTTGAGGTCGCGATGGATGATCCCGGCGCGGTGGGCCTCGTGCATCGCGGCGCACGTCTGCAGGACGTAGTCGACGGCCTCGCCGAGCGGGAGCGTCCTGCGTGCCGCGAGCTCCGCCGCGAGGTCGCGGCCGTCGAGGAACTCCATGACGAGGAACGGGAGGCCGTCGCTCGTGGTCGCGACCTCGAGGACGTGCGCGACGTGTCGCGTGCGGAGCCGACCGACGGCGCGCGCCTCGCGATCGAACCGGGCCACGATCTCGGGGTTGCGCGCGAACTCGGGGGCGAGGACCTTCACGGCGACGCGCTGGCCGCTCCTCCGATGCCGGCCCTCGAAGACGACCGCCATCCCTCCCTCGCCGAGCGTCCTCGCGAGCTCGTACTTTCCCGCGAGGACGTCGCCGACGCGAGGCAGGTCCGCGCCCGTGCTCATCGTGTCGAGCATAGACGAGCCGAGCAGGGCGCATGGATGGTCTTCGTGCGTCGGCGAGTTATAGTGAAACGTGATGGGGCGCTTCCGGAGAGGTGCGTTCTTCGGGCTCTTGGCGGGCGCGGGGATCATCGCGGCCAGCGCCTGGAACTGTGCGGCTCCGACGCAGATCATCGTGGAGGTGCGCGCGGAGCCCGTGCTGTGCAGCGGGGCGAACGCCATCCGGCAGACGGGGATCGCGGTCTCGACGCCGGAGAGGATCGACAGCGAGCCGCTCAAGATCTTCCAGGAAGGCGGCAAGTGTCACGACGGTGACATGATCGGCACGCTCACCATCACGCCGAGCGGCGCGAAAGACGCGGAGGTCGGGATCCGGATCGTCGCGGGCGTGACGAAGCAGGCGCACCAGTGTCACGGCCCCACGTGGGACGGATGCATCCTCGCGCGACGTAGGACGAGGTTCCGGCCGAACGAGACGGAGCACATCACCGTGTATCTGTCGGCGCAGTGCATCGGGAAGGGCTGCGGCGACCAAGAGTGTCATCGCGGGGCGTGCGTCGAGCCCGAGGAGATCCAGCCCGATGGCGGGCTGGTCGAGCCGAAGGACGACGGCGGTACGATCTCCGAGCCGCCCGACGCGAGCGAGGACGTGTGGATCGTGGAGGCCGGCGCGGACGCGTGCACCGTGTGCACCGGCAATGGGCTCACCTGCTCCGCGGGCTCGTGCACGATCGACTGCAACATCGTCAGCTGCCGCTACCGGACGCTCTGCGCCGACGGCCTCGACTGCACCTTCAAGTGCGATCAGAACGGCGCGTGCGAGAATCTGAGATGCGCCACCTCCGGCACGTGCAACATCCAGTGCACGGGCGGGCCGGGAAAGCATCCCTGCACGAACGTCCAATGCGCGGGCGGGACGTGCAACGTGACCTGCTCCGACGATCCGCTCGTGTGCAACGGCCTGTACGTCGACGGCGGTACGAACGACATCGAGTGCCGCGGCAACGTCGAGCCGAGCTGCGACGACGTCCACTGCCGCGGAGGCGTCTGCAAGCGCACGTGCGGTCCGGATGGCGTCGCGTGCGGGCCGCGGGCGACCTGTGAAGGCGCGTGCGGCGACTTCCAGTTCGGGCCCGACGGCGGCGGCGGCGAAGACGACGCCGGCCCCGATCCCGAAGGCTGATCAAGGTCCCGAGACGATCCCCCTGCCGAACGTGCCGGGCGTGGGCTCACGCTCGATGTTCGTCGCGACCGCGATCGCGACGCCCCCGGCGACGACCGTGCCCACCGCGGTCCAGAACCACCACCGCGACAAGAGCGACGGCTGAGGTCGCAGCTCGATGTCGAGCTCGCGCCGATCGCCGAGCGCGAGCGTCATCGGGATCTTCTCGGTCTGCCGGCCGGGAGCCTTCGCGACGAGGACGTGCTCGCCGGGGGCCAGCCTCATCTCGAGCGGGGACCTGCCCATCGGCTTGCCGTCGACGGCGATGTCGGCGGTCGGCTTCGTGCGCACGATGACGAGCGGCTCGCTCTTCTTCGACGCGAGGCGGGCGTCGATTTTGACCACCGAGCTCGGCGCGAGATCGATCTCCTTCTTGAACGGGACGAAGCCCTCCGCGACCACCTCGATCGTCGCCGGCCCGGATCGCGTCCGGATCCGTATCTCCTTGTCGATCGTCCCGACGACCTTCTCGCGTACGAGCAGGCGCGCGTTCGGTGCGTTCGTCGTCACGACGAGCGTCGCGATCCGTTTGCGCAGATCGGCGATCAGATCGCGGAGGCCGGGCACCTTCGCGCGCAGCGCGGGGGTGGCCTCGCGATCGAACTTCTCCAGCTTCTCGACCGCCTCGGGGTACTCGCCCATCGCCTCGAGCGCGCGGCCCTGGTTGTAGAGAAGCGCGGGATCGGCGGTCAGTCCGTACGCCTTCTCGTAGAGCGCGAGGGCGTCGACGTACCGATCCTGATCCATGAGCTGATCGGCCTCCTTCTTCAGCTTGGCGGCCTCCGCCTTCTCGGCCTTCGTCGGCTTGGGCCGCGCGGCGAGCGCGGACGGCGCCGCGAGCACGGAGGCCGTGAGCGAAAGGAAGAGGATGAGCCAAGTGAAGAAGGACCGCGGCACGGGGCGAGTCTTCGCGAAGAGTTCAGATGTGCTTGGGAAGCGCCGTCGGAGTCGGGGCGGGGCTGGGGCTCGGAGTCGGCGTGGGCGCAGGCGCCGGCGTCGAAGAGGGAGCGGGCGGTGACGGTCGCGCCGCGGGCGTCGACCTCGGTCGATGCTTCGGCGGCGCCGGACGGCTCGTGGGGACCGCCGTCACGGTGGGCACGGGCGGCTCGGGAGGCGTCGAGGCTCCGAGGATCGTCGCCGGCGGCGGCGGCGGCGCGGCCGTGACCGGCACCGGCACCGGCATCGTCGCGGCCGGCGCTTCGTACGAAGCCGCCACCGACTCGATCACCGGCCGCCGTTGAGGAGGCGTCCCGAGCAGACCCTTCTTCCACATCACGAGCCCCAGCGCGGTGATCGCGGCCGCGCCGAGGAAGGGCACGAGGGCCGCGCGCGTCGCCCAGCCCTTCGGGGAGCTCGTCTCGAAGGAGAGGTTCGTTCGACCGTCGATCCTGCCGTCACCGAACGAGCGGGACGAGACGTTCCTCCGCGGCACGGTCTCCGGGGGCAACCTCGCGAGGACGTCCGTGATGGGCTCGACGCCTTCCGCGAAGGGCTCGAGCGCATGTCGCAGCTCGTCGGCGGACTGGAAGCGCTCGGCGGGATCCTTCGCGAGCGCGCGCATCACGATCGCGACGAGGACCGGCGGCAGCGTCGGCACCCAGCGCGACGGAGGCACGATCGGGTCGCTCACGATCTGCGCGATGACCGAGCGCGCGTCACCGTTGTACGGAGTCCGTCCGGTCAACAGCTCGTAGAGGATGACCCCGAGCGACCAGATGTCCGTGCGATGATCGACCGTCGACGCGGAGCGGATCTGCTCCGGTGACATGTAATCGACGGTCCCGAAGACCGCATCGGGCGCCGTGAGCTTGCGAGAGCCCTCCTCGACGTTCTTCGCGATACCGAAGTCGAGGATCTTGACGAGGCGCCGCTCGGTCATCTCGCCGAGCTCGGTCAGAAACAGGTTCTCGGGCTTGAGGTCGCGGTGGACGATCCCGAGCGCGTGCGCCTCCGCGATGCCGTTGCAAGCTTGGCGTACGTAGTCGACGGCGAGATCGACCGGCAGCGCGTAGCGACGCTGGAGCTCCGTCCCGAGGTCGTGGCCGACGAGCAGCTCCATCGTGATGTACGGCTGTCCGTCCGGGAGCTTGTCGACGTCGTAGACGCGCGCGACGTTGGGGCTTCGGAGCTTCGCGGCTGCCTGCGCTTCTTGCGCGAACCGAGCGACCGCCAACGGGTCGCGCGCCAGCTCCGGCTTGAGCAGCTTGAGCGCGACGGCCTGCCGAAGGTGGATGTGCTCGGCCTCGTAGACGAGGCACATCCCGCCCGCTCCGAGCATGCGCCCGATGCGGTACTTGCCGGCGAGGGTTTGCCCCTCCACCAGCCCCCCAGGCGGGAGTGATGCCGAGCCCACGTTCGATTAGGGTAGCGCTCTCCAAGGTAGCGGAACAAGGCAAGAGCGGCCGCCTGGAGCACACCCTCTCACCCGACGTCTCGCTTTCGGCCTCCGCCTGCGTGGTGCCGCTCCGAGCACGACGATCCGCCGTCGTCTCGCGAGGTTCCCACGGCCGAGGTGTGGGACCGCGGTGGCGTGGCGCGTGCAGCACGGTGCCTACGGCGAAGGGAGCCGCAGACCGTGGGCACCGCTCCACTCGATCTCTCGCGTCCGTTCTTGCCGGAGGCGCTGGCCGGCTTGTCGAGCATCCGCGGGCTCGACGCCGACGACAGGCGGCGGATGAACCAAATCCGCGCGGTCAGCTACCTCCACATCTTCGATCAGCTCGAGACGTGTCTCGCGGACGCGGTCCGCGTCCAGGCGACGAGGGACGTCGACGCGCGCGAGGTGCTCGCGCCGCTCTTGCGGCTCGACGCGTTCGATCACAACGAGCTGTTTCGACGCTTCGAGCGCGCCTTCGTCGAGACCTTCCCGGTCGCGCCGGCGTTGGTGCCGAGGCCGACGGACCTCGACGAGATCCTCGTCGACGCCGTCCCGCTCTCGCTGCTCGTCTTCGCCCTGCACCTGAAGCTCGTGACCCAGCAGCACTACCTCGCGTGCGTGCGCGGTGACGAGTCGCTCGAGCCGAGCTTCGTGCAGGTGTTGAAGGAGCACTGGGCGATGGAGTGCGGCCGGGCGAGCACCGCCAGCTCGGCGCTCGCGATCCAGCGCGCGCTCGCCGAGGCACCACCTGGCCGCGTGCCGTCGGCGCTCCGCGACTACCGCCGGATCGTCTTTTCATGCGATGACGTCCTGCGCCGCCAGTCGGAGCTCGACGTCGCGACGCTCGAGGTCGCGCGTGGAGCTCCGCTCCCTCCTTCCGACCGTGAGGTCATCCTCGCGGCGCAGTTCGCTGCGCATCGGAAGACGTTCATCACCGTCGCGATCGTGAATGCCGCGTTCGTCTATGCGATACGCAGCCTCGGGCCGAGCGCCCCGGCGATGCTCGCGGGCATCGTGTCCGCGCTGTCGTCGCGGTCATGAGCGCCGCTGCGTGACCGAGCGCTCGCGCCGACCGAGTGCGCGGTTCTGGGGCTGCTCGTGACAAAAGGCATCAAGAGCGTGACGCAGTCCTCGGCGCGGCGCGTCGACCGCTCGCGCTGGAACGGTGACGTCGTTCGCGAGCCCTGTTTTTCCGAGGTCGTCGAGCGATCTGCGCGAGGGATCGATGCGGCATGCAAAGTGCAGCGGCGCCTGCGCCATGACCGAACCCAGAGTCCTCGCGGTCGACGACGAGCAGGAGACCTGCGACCTCTTGAAGATGAGCCTCGAGCGGGAGGGCTGCGCGGTGACGACGTGCACGTCCGCGGAGACCGCACTCGAGCTCGTGGGCGCGATGGACTTCGATGTCGTCATCACGGATCTGAGCATGCCGGAGATGGGCGGGCTCGAGCTGTGCGAGCGCGTCCTCGGCACGCGTCCGAACGTCCCGGTGGTCGTCATCACGGGGCAGGGAAGCCTCGAGACCGCGATCGGCGCGATGCGCGTCGGCGCCTACGACTTCATCACGAAGCCCGTCGACCCGAAGCTCCTCTCCGTCGCGGTGCAACGAGCCCTCCGGCACAAAGGGCTCTCCGACGAAGTGAAGCGGCTCCGCACGGAGGTGGCGCTCGAAGACGCACAGATCCCGTCCGTCGTCGGGTCGAGCGCCTCGATGCGGCGCGTGTTCACGCTCGTGCGGCGCGTCGCCGACAGCGAGGCCGGCGTCCTGATCCACGGCGAGACGGGCACCGGCAAGGAGCTCGTCGCCCGCGCGATCCACGATCAAGGCAAACGAAAGAACGGCCCCTTCGTCGCGATCAACTGCGCGGCGGTCCCTGCTTCGCTCATCGAGAGCGAGCTGTTCGGTCACGAGCGCGGCGCGTTCACCGACGCGAAGGTGCAGCGCACGGGACTCTTCGTACAGGCGAACGGCGGCACGCTCTTCCTCGACGAGATCGGCGAGCTCCCTCTCGAGGTGCAGCCGAAGCTGCTGCGCGCGCTGCAGGAGCGCAAGGTCCGCCCGGTCGGATCGAACCGCGAGATCCCGTTCGACGCGCGCGTCATCGCCGCGACCAACCGCGTGCTGGAGGACGAGGTCTACGAGAAGCGGTTCCGCGAGGACCTCTTCTACCGGATCAACGTCGTGAAGATCGACGTGCCCCCGCTCCGCGAGCGAGGCGGCGACGTCCTCCACCTGGCGCGGCACTTCCTCAAGATCTACGCGGAGCGCCACGGCAAGCACGAGATCGACCTGTCGCCGGCGGCGGCCGAGAAGCTGATCAGCTACTCGTGGCCCGGCAACGTCCGCGAGCTCGAGAACTGCATCGACGGCGCCGTCGCCCTCGCGCGCAGCTCGCGCATCGAGATCGACGACCTGCCCGAGAAGGTGAAGAGCTTCCGTCCCGAGCGCTTCGTCGTGTCGGCCAACCAGCCCGAGGAGATCGTCACGATCGACGAGCTCGAGCGGCGCTACATCCTGCGCGTGCTCTCGCTGGTCGGCGGCAACAAGTCGAGAGCCGCACAGGTGCTCGGCTTCGACCGGCGGACGCTGTACCGGAAGCTCGAACGCTATCAGAACGGCGCCGCGACGACGACGACGACCACGCCTTCGGACACGACGCCGGCGCGTCTGTGATGTTCGGCCGTCCCGCACCGGCTCGGTCAGGCGGCGCCACCTTGCATGCTCTCGGCGAGATCGATTCCGTCGTAGACGTCGCCGAAGAGCTCAGTTCGCCATCGAGCGCGGGGCGACGAAGGCGTCCGGCGGGGCGATGACCTCGTAGTCGCCGGAGCCGGTCGCGTCGACGACGCGAGCGTGACGCTGACCGAGCTTCAGATGCATGAGACCGGACGTGCGTCCGGGCGTGCTGATCGCGAAGCCGAGCTTCGCCCAGCGCGCCGCGAGCTCCGCGTCCGGGTACGCGACGACGGCGAGCTGGCAGCCGCTTCCGATCGTGTCGCAGAGCCGGCGGACGAGCGCGAGGTCCAGGTTCTTGCTGCGGTGCGGCTCGTCGATCGAGACGTGCTCGATGAAGAGCAGGTCGATGCCGGCGCCGTCGGCGTACTCGTCCTTGTACCAGCCGTTCGCGAAGTAGACGTCGTGAAGAGACTCGAGGCGGGTGCCGTGCAGGGCCGGCCAGACCTCTCCCGCAGCGTCGGCGATCTCTCCGACGTGGACGAGGGCGATGCGGGCCGTGCCGTAGGCACGAGCGCCGTCACCGACCTTCACGTCCAGCCAGGTGACATAGCCGCTCTTCTGCGGTCCCTCGAGATCGATGTCCGTGGTGACCGAGAGCTTCATGGTCATCACCCTGTCAGAGCCGTCGAGCGAGCGTCAACGCGCCGGTGCGCTCGCGCTTCATTTTCGCCACACACGCCGCAGTGTGAGGCGAAATGGGCCGCATCACAGCGGCGCAATGCCGCCGAGTGCGACACGTAGGAAGAGTCGAGGCCCCGAGAATACGCGAGAAAAAGGTTGTATGATGCACTCACATTTCGATCGAGGCACTTCGCTACGGGGCCTCGGGTCGGGGCGCATCGCCACAAGTCGATCGGTGCTCCGAGGCGCGGATCGCAGGGTCTTCCGAGCACGCTTCACACGCCCCACGCGAGCGCGATGACGGCGTACGAGAGCAAGAGACGCGGCACGCGCATGGCCGCGAGCACGCCGTATGCCCTGAACGGCAATCGCATCACTCCCGACGCCATGCACAAGAGCGAGAACGAGACGGGCAGGAGCATCGCGACGACGAGCCCGGCGTAGCCGCGACGCTCGACGAGGCGTGCGAGCAGTCGTCGCGGGCGCTCGATGCGTTCGCGTACGAGCTTCGAGCGTCCGACGGCGCGCGCGCCGGCGAACGCCGCGAGCCCTCCGAGCTCCGAGCCGACGAGCACGCACGCGAGGACGTGGAGCGTCGCATGTCCTCCGGCGAGCCCCGTCAGCATGTAGAACTGCGGAGGCAGCGGGAAGTGGAAGCCGTCGGCGAGGAACGCACCGGCCACGATCCCGAGCGCGCCGAATCGGTCGACGAACCATTCTCCGAAGCTCGACACGTGCTCGCGGAACGCCCAGCCCAGCGCCGCGACCGACACGGCGAGCAGCGCGAAGGCTCCCACGAAGCGGAGCGTCGCGAAGAGCGTCTCGTGCTCGCGAGAACCGTCCATCGGCGTGCCGGCGAGAGAGGCCGAGAGCACGGGTGACGGCGCTTCGACGCCGCTCGCTCTCGGGCTTCGGTCGAATCGAAGCTCAGGATCCCGTCGCGTGCGAGCGCGAGCGCAGGAGCTCCCGGGCTCGAGCGTACGGCCGCGTCGTGGGCCGAGAGCGTCCGGTTCGTGTGCCCGGACGCGCGCGTCAGAAGCTCGAAACATGCCGCATTGTCGTTGGCGATCACCGCGACAACGCGCTTTGCGACGCGACGTCGCATCGAAACTGCTGGATTTCCGCTGCTAGTTGCGAAACGCTGCGCGGCAACGGCGATGCGACAAGAACTCCAATGGGGTGGTGCGCAGCGCTCGACCGGGCTGGTCGACGTGCTCGACCGCGTCCTCGACAAAGGCCTCGTCATCGCCGGCGACATCAAGATCTCGCTCGCCGAGGTCGAGCTGCTCACGATTCGCATCCGCCTGATCGTCTGCTCGATCGACAAGGCCGAGCAGGTGGGGCTCGACTGGTGGAAGTACGATCATCACCTCGCGCCGGGTAGGCAGCCCCTGCTCGCGGAGAACGAGTCGCTCCGCAAGCAGGTCCAGATGCTCGAACGGAAGGTGGCCCAGCTCGCTGCGGACAACGCCGCCGCGCGCCGCTCCCGAGGAACGACGAAACGACGACGCTGACCAACGCGCTTTCCAGAGGGGACACTCGAAATGCCCGTCGAACGCACATCCGGTGGAACGAGCCTCATCGACGTCCTCGACCGCGTCCTCGACAAGGGGATCGTCATCGACGCATGGGTTCGCGTGTCACTGGTCGGCATCGACCTCATCACCGTCGAGGCGCGCGTGGTCGTCGCCTCGATCGACACGTACTTGAAGTACTCGGAGGCCGTGGGTACGGTCGCTCCGGTCGCGAAGCCGCTCCAGCTCGAGTCGAATACGACGGAAGCCGTGATGGCGGAGAACGCAGTGCTCCGGGCGCGTCTCGCGGCGACGGGCGCCGCGCTCGGACAAACGACGCCGCCGCCCGCAGCGCCGGCGAAGCCCGCGCCGCGTCGCAACGGACGGCGCCGTGCGGCTCGCGCGTGACTTCCCCCGTAACGAGGTAACGAGTGCCCTCCGTCTCTCCGCGATCCAATCGATCCGCACGGAGCTCGGCTCCATTGGATGGAGTGCACGGAGGTCGAAGGAGGCTCGACGGCCGCGCGCATCGGAACGGATGGAGCGCGTACGACGAGACGAGCGCGAGCCGCAGGCTCGATGGCTCGCGAGCGCGTGACGACGGGCGCGCTGGCGACACGCCGGCGGCGAGGCTGACCTTCCTCGAGTCGCTGCTCGCGTGCGACGACCTCGTGCAGGCAGCGCAGCTCGGCGTCGAGTGGCTCGTCCGGAACGCGGGCATGCGGCAGATCGCGATCGTGCTCGTCGACCTCGAGCGGCCCGGCGGAGCACGCCTCGTGGGCGCGGCCGCGCAGGGCTTCGACGCCGGGCACGTCACGGGGCTCTCGATCGATCTCGAGGAACGCGAGCACCCGCTCGTCCAGGCGCTGACGGCCCAGCGGCCCGTCGCGGTCCCGCCCTCCACCTTCGAAGGGACGGGCCTCCGATTCGAAGGCGGTCGGTGCACCGCGTATGCGCTGCCATTCCCGCCGCGGCCGGATCACGACGCCGTCGGTCTCGCGCTCTTCGGCGGCGTCGCTCGCGAGCCGCAGGCGCGCTGGCTCCTCGGCGTGCTCGGTCGCAAGCTCGTCGATCTGCGCAACCTCCGCATCCTCCGCGCAACGGAGCGGCGCCTCGATCGCGAGCGTGCGCTGCTCCAGAGCATCCTCAAGGCCGTCCCCGATCCGGTGCTCCTCACGGATCCGGAGGGGCGCCTCATCATCGCGAACCCGCGCGCGGAGCTCTACTTCGCCTCGGAGGAGGACGAGAGCGAGGGGCGTCGCCGTGCGGTCGCCCTCAACAACATGCTCTTCTCGGCCGCGCTGTCGCGCAACGCGATCGACGGCGGTCAGTTCGAGCGTCGCGAGCTGCCTCTGGTCGACCCGAACGACGGCTCCGATCGCCTCTTCGAGCTGATGAGCGCGCCGATCACGACGCCGGACGGCAAAGGGATCGTGTCGGTCCTGCGCAACATCACCGATCTCCAGCTCGCCGCCCAGGAGATCGAGGAGAACTACCGCAGGCTTCGCGTCGCGGAGACGGAGGTGCGGGCGGAGCGCGACCGCCTCGATCTCATCATCGACTCCGTCGCCGATCCCATCATCGTCACCGACGCGAACGGCGGCATGATCATGACGAACGCGCCCGCGGAGCGCCTGTTCACGGCGAGCCCGGACGCTCCGATCGAGGAGATCCTCCGTGTGCGCGCGAACGACGCGCACTTCTCGTCGCACGTCGCCAACCTGTTCTTCCTCGAGCCGGGCGGACGCTTCCGTGGCGAGCTCGGTCTGCTCGATCCGAAGACGGGCGCGCCCGTGCCCGTCGAGGCGATCAGCGGAAAGATCCTCTCCGAGCGAGGCGAGGTCACCGCGATCGTCACGATCCTCCACGATCTGACGGAGCAGATGGAGAAGAACGCTCTCTACGAGGAGCTGAAGAAGGCCTCGACGCTCCTCGAGGAGAAGGTCCGGGACGCGACCGCCGAGCTCGTGCGTCAGAACGAGCTGCTCCAGCGCCAGGCGATCGAGCTCGAGGCGGCGTCGAGCGCGAAGTCCCAGTTCCTCGCGAACATGTCCCACGAGTTCCGGACGCCGCTCAACGCGATCCTCGGATACACGAGCATGATGCTCCAGGGGGTGTCCGGGCCGCTGCCGCCGAACATCGTGCGGCAGCTCCAGCGCATCGACTCGAACGGCCGCCACCTCCTCACGATCATCAACGACATCCTCGACATCTCCCGGATCGAGGCCGGGAAGATGCCCCTCAACGTGACCCGGTTCGCCGTCGCGGACCTGGTGAAGGAGGTCCTCGCCGAGCTCGAGCCGCTGATCGCCCGCTCCAAGCTCGAGGTCCGGTCGCGGCTCGGCAGAAAGCTCCCGATGCTCAAGAGCGACCGCGCGAAGGTGAAGCAGATTCTGATGAATTTGCTATCGAACGCGCTGAAGTTCACCTCGAAGGGGTCGGTCACCGTGTCCGTGCAGTTCGTCAAGCGACGCGGCGAGATGCGGATCGCGGTGGCAGACACGGGGATCGGCATCGCAGAGAAGGATCAAGAAGCCGTGTTCCAAGCCTTCCGCCAGGTCGACAACTCACCCACGCGTCAGTACGGAGGCACGGGGCTCGGGCTCGCGATCTGCCGGAGGCTGGCCCACATCCTCGGCGGCGAGATCCGGCTCGTGAGCAAGGTGAACGAGGGCTCCACGTTCACGCTCGTCCTCCCCGTCAAGGGAGGCTCACGATGACGAAGAAGCGAGCTTCGGCGAACGGAGGAGGCGACGCAGCGCCGCTCGTGCTCGTCGTCGACGACTTCGAGGACAACCGCGCGATGTACGTCGAGTACCTCCAGTTCCACGGCTTCCGCGTCGTCGAGGCCGTGAACGGGGAGGACGCGGTACGGCGTACGAAGGAGCATCTCCCGGCGGTCATCGTGATGGACTTGTCCCTGCCGGTGATGGATGGCTGGGAGGCGACGCGCCAGATCAAGGCGGATCCGAAGACGGCGCACATTCGGGTGATCGCGCTCACCGGACACGCCGAGCCTGCGCACGCAAAGAAGGCGCTCGACGCCGGATGCGACGACTTCGTCGCGAAGCCGTGCCTGCCGGAGAGCCTGCTCGCGAAGATCCGCGAGCACCTCCCCGCGTCGGACGCCAACGGCTCGCGTGAAGAGGCGTCGGGCGCCGGGCGGAGCCGCGACGTGGATCCTTCCGGGATCGTCGCCGTCGGCACGGGCAAGAAGCCGCGAGGGAAGAGGTGATGGGCGCTGTCCGACGAGCTGCTGCGAAAAGGGCGGCGAGGAACGTCGACGGGGCGACGAAGCACGCCCCGAAGTCACGAACGAAGCCGTCGGCGCAGAAGTCGGAGCCGGCGGCGAAGCGGCCGCGCGCCGAGCTCGCGAAGCCGACGTCCGGCCGCGCGTCGAAGCGCGCGCTTCCCCCCGCGAAGCCGTCGAGGAAGGTCCCTCTCGCGCCGTCGTCGGAGCGCCGACCCACCAAGAAGGCCGAGGCGCGACCGACCTCGCGAGGCGACGGATCTCCGCCGCGCGTGCAGCGCCTTCCGCCGAGCGCGCCCGAGGCCCGCGACGCGATCTCTCCCGTCGCGGTGCGTGCGCTCCCGCCGGAGCCCGTCGCCGGGCCCGCAGGCACGCGTGGCAAGTACGTGTACTGCGTCATCCACGCGGACAAGCCGCTCAGCTTCGGACCGCTCGGCATCGGTACGGAGCCGGCCGAAGTGCACACGGTGAACTACAAGGACATCGCCGCCGTCGTGTCCGACACCCCCATCGCGGTTCACGAGCCGACGCGTGCCAACGTCCTCGCGCACGAGCGCGTGAACGAGACGGTCATGCGCGATCACACCGTGATCCCGATGTCCTTCGGCACGGTGTTCAAGACGCGCGACGACATCCACGAGCTGCTCCGCAGCGCCTACGACGCGTTCAAGGACGTGCTCGTGAAGATGGAGGACAAGCTCGAGTTCGGCCTCAAGGTCCTCTGGGACAGGGACCTCATCATCAAGGAGCTCGAGACCGAGAACGAGGACATCCGGCGCCTGAAAGGGGAGATCACCTCGCAGAAGGGATCGACGTACTTTGCGCGCATGCAGTACGGGCGCCTCGTCGACGCCGCGCTCCAGGCCCGCTCCGAGCGCTACGTGCAGGAGATCTTCGACGCGCTCCGTCCTGCGGCGGTCGCCTCGCGCGCCAACCGCCCCATCGGCGACCGCATGATCATGAACGCGGCGTTCCTCGTCCGCCGCGACAAGGAGGCCGAGTTCGACGCCATCGTGAAGCAGATCGGCGCCAAGCACGACAAGCTGACGTTCAAGTACACGGGGCCCTGGCCGCCCTACAACTTCGTCAACATCCGGCTGAAGCTGGAGAGGGCGTGAGCGAGGAGGCTCCAGGCTCCAGGCTCCAGGGGGCGGCCTACTGCCTTCCGTCTCCACCCGCGAGCCTCCACCGTCCAGGGAACTTCGGTCTCATGCTGCAGGACGTCCTCTCCGTTGCCTCGAGTCTCGCGTCTCGGCGTCCGCATTCGCTGGAGAATGGGGGCTGGAGGCTGGAGACTTCTGCACCTGGAGCCTGGAGCCCGGAGCCTGGAGCCTGATCCATGCTCATCCTCGACTCCCTCCTCGTCGGTGGCCTCAAGTTCGTGCTCTCGCGGATCGCGGAGGCGGTCGAGGCCGAGATGTACGACGAGAGCGCGCTCCGCGAGGAGCTCCTCGCGGCGCAGATGAAGCTCGAGCTCGGGGAGATCTCCGAGGAGGACTTCGCGCAAATCGAGGAGCAGATCCTCGCCTCCATGCGCGCGATCCGCGAGCGGCGCGAGGCGGCGAGCGGTCGGGCGGTCGAGCAGCAGGGGACCTCCGGAACGGGACGGATCACCGTCGAGAGGATCGAGGCGGCTTTCGACGACGAAGAGCGTCGCTGACGCGAATCGAGGACGAGCACGAGCACGAGCACGAGAGAGCGCGCGTGTCTTCGTCTCGATGTCGATGGTCGTCCGTGGGAACGAGGGCACGGTTGCGCGAGGCGCGGTCGGTGGCGACGGAGACTCCCTTTTCCGAAGGAAATGCGAAGCATTTCCTTCGGGCTCCCTGTCTTCCTGTCTCCCCGTTCAAACCCTGTCTCCCTGCTTCTCCCTGTCGATCTCCGAGCGTGGTACCGTCCGCTTCGTGGGTGACGCGGCCAAGGGTCCGCGGCTGTCCTTCTTCGGCGGCAAGGGCGGAGTCGGAAAGACGAGCTGTGCGGCGGCCGCCGCGGTTCGGGCCGCGACGGAGGGCGCCCGCGTGCTCGTCGTGTCGACCGATCCTGCGCACTCGCTCTCCGACGCGCTCGGGCTCGAGCTCGGGTCGGAGCCGCGCCCCGTGCGCGACGTGGGCGGGCGCGGTGAGCTCTGGGCGGCGGAGCTCGACGCGGACAAAGCGCTTTCGCGTTGGCTGCGCGAGCGACAGGACGCGATCCGGACGATCGCCGATCGCGGGACCTACCTCGACGAAGAGGACATCGATCGGTTCCTCTCGCTCTCGTTCCCCGGCGTCGACGAGCTCGTCGGGCTCGTCGAGCTCATGCGGCTCTCGCGCTCGCGCGAGCTCGATCACGTCGTGGTGGACACCGCGCCGACGGGGCACACGCTGCGGCTGCTCGAGATGCCCGCCACGTTGAAGCGCGTCGCCGAGGTGCTCGACGACATGCACGCGAAGCATCGCTTCATGGCGTCGAGCATCGCCGGCTCGTGGCAGCCCGACGCCGCCGACGAGGTGATCGCCGAGATCGAGCGCGAGGCCGTCGAGCTGCGACGGACGCTGACCGATCCCGCGCGCGCCTCTTTCACGTGGGTGACGCTGCCCGAGGAGCTCTCCGTGCGCGAGGCGGAGGACGGTGTCCGCGCGATCGAGGCGCTCGGGATCGAGGTGAGCCCCGTCGTCGTCAACCGTGTGTGGCCGGCGCCCGAGCGGCCGTGTCCGCTCTGCACGCCGCGGGTCGACGGCGAGCGCCGCTGGCGGGAGCGCGTCGCCGAGCTCTTCGAGGACAAGGTGCTGCTCGAGGTGCCCGCGCGTCGAGAAGAGCCGCGCGGCGTGAGGGAGCTTCTCGACCTCGCGATGTCGGTCAAGTACCTCGACCTGCGCCGGCCGAGGCGGACGGCTCGCGCGCGCGCGCCGGTCTTCGAGCCGCCCCCGATCGAGGACGCGCGGACGATCCGCTTCCAGGGCGCGAGCTCGCCGATCGCCCCGACTGCGCGGCTCGTGTTCTTCGGAGGCAAGGGCGGCGTGGGCAAGACGACCGCCGCCGCCGCATGTGCGATCGAGCTCGCGGAGGCGCGGCCCCGCGACCGCGTGCTCCTGTTGTCCACCGATCCTGCGCACTCGCTCGGGGACGCGCTCGACGTCGAGGTCGGCGACGAGCCGAGGAGCCTCCCGGGCGGACCGCGCAACTTGATGGTCCGCGAGCTCGACGCGGCGAAGGCGTGGGAAGCCGAGCGCGAGCGGTATCGAAACGCCGTCGAGGATCTGTTCTCGTCGATCTTCCGTGGGCGGATGGACGCGACGTTCGATCGACGCGTGCTCGAGGATCTGGTCGATCTCGCGCCGCCCGGCATCGACGAGCTCTTCGCGATCGTGACGATGCTCGACGCCGTCGTCGGGCCGCCTCCGTCGATCCCGCCGGAGGGCGACGGCGAGAGCGCCGGCGACCCGTTGGCCCTTCCGCCCCTGTCGCCGGAAGACACGGTGGTCACCGGTGACGACGTCCGCGCGACGTCGGCCGACGTCTGGCGGGAGCTCGCGTCGATCCGCGTCACCGGAGACGACGCCACCGTCGCGATCCAGATCCCGAGCGTGCCCCGGAAGGGGAGCAGGCGCACGAAGGAGACGAAGCCTGCGCCGCCGCGCGCGCCGAACCGGCCGCCGTTCGATCTCGTCGTCGTCGACACCGCACCCGCCGGTCACACGCTCCGGCTGCTCGCGCTCCCGGAGAAGGCACTCGAATGGGTCCACGCCCTGATGAGCGTGATCCTCAAGTATCGGAGCGTCGTCGGGCTCGGCGAGTTCGCGAGCGATCTGACGCAGCTCGCTCGAAGGCTGCGGACGCTCATCCAGATGCTCTCCGATCCTTCGCAGTGTGCGTTCGTGATCGTCTCGCGTCCGGCCGAGCTCCCGCGTCTCGAGACGGAGCGCCTCGCGAAGGAGCTCCGCCGCTTGCGCGTGCCCGTCGCGGCGATCGTCGCCAACGGCGTGACCGAGCCGAGCTGCGCGCGATGCTCCGCCGCCGCTGCCGCCGAGGAGGCGGAGCTCGAGCGGCTCGAGCGACTGGCGCGACTCGCCGCCCGCTCGCCACGGCTGCTCACTGCGCCTGCGGTCTACCCCGGTCCGCGCGGAGTCGTCGGGCTCGGCCTGTGGCGGATCGGCTGGACGGAGCGCGTGCCGGCGCCGGCGACGTCGAGCGCCTCCGTCGCGCCGCGGAAGGAGACGGACGAGCCGCGCCACGCGCCGGCGACCGCGCCTCGAGTGCCCGATTCGACGGCACCGCCCGAGCCCGCGCGAGCGCCGGTCATCGACCAGGACCCGGAGTGAGGGTGCGCGGCGCCGAGCCTCGTGAGCTATCCTGAGGCCGCCCGATGACCGGCCGTTCTTGCGCCACGTACGTCTACTGCGTCGTGAAGTGCGAGCGCGCTCCGAAGCTCGTGCGCGCGCCGAAGGGACTCGAGGGGAGCGGAAAGCCGAGGCTGATCGACGCGGGAGACGGCTATCACCTCCTCGTGACGGACGCTCCGCTGTCGCTCTACGACGGCCCCGTGATCGACGCGAAGCTCCGCGACATCGAGTGGGTCGGCGCGCGTGGCGCCGAGCACGAGTCGCTCGTCGAGCACGCCGCGTCCCTCGGCACCGTCGTACCCATGAAGCTCTTCACGCTGTTCGCGACCGACGAACGTGCGGTCGCCCACGTGCGGAAGATGAAGCGCACGCTCGACCGCGTCGTGAAGCGCATCGAGGGCTGCGAGGAGTGGGGCCTCCGCATCCTGTTCGACGAGGCGCGCGCGGCCAGACGAGCCGCCGAGCAGGCGCGGTCGACGAAGGTGACCACGGGCAAGGATTTCTTGCTCCGCAAGAAGGCGCTCGTCGACGAGCGGCGCGTGACGGGCGCGCGCGGAGCCGCGGAGGTCGACGAGCTCTACGAGCGCCTCGCGAAGACGTCGCGCGATGCGCACCGGCGCGCCGCGCCGAGCCGCGAGCTCGCGGGGCGCGTCTTCCTCGATGCGGTGTTCCTCGTCCCGAAGGCGAAGGTGGAGAAGCTGAAGTCCACCGTCGCGAGCTCGGCCGAGCGGCTCGTCGAGCAGGGCTTCGACGTCTCCCTCACCGGGCCGTGGCCCGCGTACAGCTTCATCGGTGGCGCGTGAGCAGGCGGACGCGGAGGACCGTTCGGCGCCGGGCCGCCGACCCGCCGCCGATCCTCGAAGGGATCGACGCGACGCTGCTCGACATCGTCGATCACGTGCTGACGAAGGGGATCGTCCTGACCGGTGATCTCGTGCTCGGCGTGGCCGACGTCGATCTCGTGTACCTCCGCCTCTCGGCCGTGCTCTGCGCCGCCGATCGCGTGCTCGGAGCGGGCGCGGCCGATCGCTCGCGTCGGGGCGGCTCGAACGGCGAAGGCGCGCGCCGCCTCGCTCGAACCGGGAAGGTGCGGTGACGCTCTACCTCTACGCGATCGTCGACCGGCGGCCGCGCGTCGACCTCGGAAAGGGCATGGGGCGAGGACCGCTCGCCTTCGTACGTGCCGGCAAGGTCCACGTGCTCGTCGAGCGCACGGAAGCGCGCGAGCCGCGCCCGGAGCTGCTCGTCGCGCACGACCGCGTCGTCCGGCGCCTCTGTCGTGCCGCGTCCGAAGCGGCCGTCCTGCCTCTCCGCTTCGGTTCGACCGTGCCCGATCGTGCGGCGCTCGAGGCGCTGCTCGCTCCGCTCGACGCCCTCATCGGTCGCGCGTTCGATCGGGTGCGCGGCGCGGTGCAGCTCACGATGCGCGTGACGGGACGGCGCGCACCGCCGCGCGCCCCTTCGCGCGAGGCGGGGCCGGGGACGCGATGGCTCATGCGTCGGATCGCGGCGCAGAGCGTGCCGGAGATCGAGGCGTTGACGGAGGCGACGAAGGCGTTCGTCCGCGAGGCCAAGGCCGAACGCCACGATCGCCCGCCGCTCGTGGCGAGCGTCTATCACCTCGTCGCACGCGAGGACCTGTCGCGCTGGCGCGCCGCCGTCCGCCGCGCGCTGCCGGAGCTCCGCGGTGTGCGCGTCTCGATCACGGGGCCGTGGCCGCCGTATGCGTTCGCGGAGCTGGCATGAAGAAGACGCGCGCGAAGCCCACGACCAGGACGAAGGCGTCCACGAACGAGAAGGCGACCCCGAAGAGAGGCGCTCGTCGAGGGGCAAACGTAGAGGCCCGCACGAAGAGCGCTCGGTCGCGCTCGCGCGCGGAGCGTGCGACCCGCTCGACGGTCGCAGCGTCGCATGCAGCGCCCCGGCGAGCGACGGCTGCGGTCGCCGAGCTCGGCGCTCGCGAGATCGAGTCGCTCCGGCAAGAGGTCGAGCGCCGCAAGGGCGAGCTCCTCCCGCGTTGGAGCGCGAACCCCGAGGACGTGCAGAAGTCGGTCGCTCAGCTCGTCCTCGCGCTCGTCGAGTTCCTGCGCAAGCTCCTCGAGCGTCAGGCGATCCGCCGGATGGAGGCCGGGACGCTCGACAGCGAAGAGATCGAGCGCATCGGGCTCGCGCTGATGCGTCTCGAGGAGACGGTGCACGACCTCGCGGCGCGCTTCGGCCTCGCGCCCGAGGACCTCAACCTCGATCTCGGACCGCTCGGGCGCTTGAGCTGATCACTCCTCGATGACCTCGACGCGCCACGGCACGTCGTCCTTTCCCGGGTCGAGGGCCCGGACCTCGATGAGGTACGCCGCGTCCGGCACGAACGGCACCGAGCCAGGATTCTGGGGAGTGAGCTCGACCTTGGCGCCGTTCGGCACGTCCACCGTGAGCCGGACCTCTCCCTGGAAGAAGAGGCGCATCGACTGCGTCGTGGGCTTGAGCTTGAAGGTGAGAAAGTCGCGTCTGTCGTCGCGTGACAGCCTGCCGCATCGTGCGGGCGCGAGGACGTTCGCCTGTTCCTTTCTGTCGTTCGGCTCCTCCTCCGGCTCGCAGGTGGTCGACGATCCGGAGGACGAGCCGCCGCCCGACGACGACGAGCCACCTCCCGAGGACGAGCCACCCCCCGAGGACGAGCCTCCGCTCGACGAGCCGCCTCCGCTCGAGCTCGATGAAGCTGCGCCGTTCGGCGAGGCGAGCACGTCTTGCTGTTCGGCCCCCGAGCAGGCCGCCATGGCGACGGCCAGGGCGGCGAGAACACATGTACGATGCAAGGAGGACATCCGCATCTCCAGGCGGCGCCGCGAGCTCCGGCGCGTGCGTCCATCCTAGCCCATCCTGTGCCCGTCGGCGGACGTCATTCGCGCGCCTCTCGCGTCACGAAGGGCGGGTCGTCCCGCGCGTCGCGAAGGGTGTACCCTGACATCCCATGCGTGGATCTCCGCCGGACCCGCCGCCCGCGCCGACCTCCGTCATCGAGCTCACGCCCGACGACTTCATCGACGACGTCGAGGAGGAGCGCGCGTCCATCCTCGCCGCGGCGACCAGCGCGCAGACGGTCACCATGCTCACGGGGACGCACGGCGTGGTCTCTCCGCCGCTCGCGCGCCCCCGAGCGCGACTGCCGTCGCCCGAAGAGATCCACCTCGGTGCGCTCCCGCATCCGGACGACGACGAGATCGGCCGCCTGCGCGCGTTCGTGAGCGCGCGCGCGAACGATCCCGTCGGGGAGATGCGGGCTCGCCTCGAGCTCGCACGCGCGGAGCTCGACAAGGGGCACCCCGATGCGGCCCTGCGCGAGGCGAAGGCCGCCGCGGAGACGTGCGAGCACGCGCCCGCGGCGCACGCGATGCTGCGCGCGCTGCTGCTCGGGAGGAAGGACGTCAACGAGCAGCTCGCGCACGTGGCGCATCTCGCAGCGCACGCCGGACGGGACACGACGCGGGCCGACTGGCTCTGCGAGCGTGCTCGGCTGCTCGAAGCGCGCGACGGCGTCACCGCCGAGTCCGTGGCCGTCTGGAGCGAGGCGCTCGCGCTCGTCCCCGATCACGCCGGCGCGCTGTACGGCGCCGAGGTCGCGCTCGACGCCATGGGGCGCCACGCGGAGCTCGCCGACATGCTGGCGCGTTTCGCCGATCTCGTCGGGGACGCGGAGGTCGGCGCTTGGCTCCACGTCGAGCGCGCCATCATCCTCGATCGGAAGCTCGGCGATACCGCAGGCGCGCGCGCCGCGCTCGGGCGCGCCCTCGAGCTCTCGCCCGGGATTGGCCCGGTCCGATCGGCGTGCGTCGATTGGGCCGTCCTCCATCGCGACGACGCGTGGCTGGGAGCGCTCCTCGAGGCCGAGGCGTCGCTCGAGCCCGACGGCGCCCGAGCCGCTCGTCTCGACCTCGATGCCGCGCTCGCGCACGTGCGCGCGGGGACCGAGCGCGCTCGGGTCATCCGTTGCCTCGAGCGCGCGCACGCGCGCGCGCCGAGCATGCCGCTCGTCGACGTCCGCGTCGCCGAGGAGCTCGCGCGCCTGTACGACGAGGAGGGCCGTCACGCCGATGCGCTGCGCGTCCGGAAGGCCGCGCTGAAATGGCTGGGCGAGCCGCGCGAGGAGCTCGTCGCGCTCCGCGCCGTCGCCGTCTCCGCCGAGCGGGCAGGGGAGATCGACGACGCGGTGCTCGCGCTCGAGCGGGCGCGCGTCATCGACGCCGAGGATCCGACGCTCATCGCCGATCTCGATCGGTTGCTCCTGTCGGCGAAGCGACACGAGGCGCGCGCCATCCTCTGGATGCGCGAGGCGGCGCGGCTCGAGGATCCGCTGAAGAAGGCGCATGCCCTCCTCATGTCCGCCGAGGCCGCCGATGCGTCGGGCCGCGCGGCCGAGGCGGCGAAGCAGCGCGAGGCCGCGTGGCTCACCGCGCCGACGGCTCCGGGCGTCTACGACGCGCTCGCCGAGCGCATCGCGCCGATCGCGCCCGAGGGCGCCATCCTCGAGCGCATCAACCTGTACGAGCACGCGGCTCGTGTGACCAAGGAGCCCGATCGCAAGATCCACCTCCTCGAGAAGCTCGCCTGGCTCAAGGACGACGTCGTCGGAGACGTCGCCGGAGCGCAGCGCGTCTACGAGGAAATCCTCGCGATCGAGCCCGCACGTCTCAGCGCCATCGCGGGGCTCGCGTCGGCCGCGATGCGCACGCGCGACAACAAGGCGCTCGCGCGTGCCCTCGTCGCCCAGGCGGACGTGACGGTCGACGTGGCCGCGCGCGCCGAGCTGCGCCTTCGCGCGGCCGAGGCGCTCGCGTCGGTCGATCCCGAGCGCGCCCTCGCGATGGCGGAGGACCTCCGCTCCGAGCCGGCGGTCCGCACGAGGGCGTCCGAGGTCGTGACGGCGCTGCACGCCGCGGCGGGACGATGGGACCGCGCCGCCGAGATGCTCGCGCAGCGCGCGGCCGAGGCGCAGGAGCCGGGACAGAAGATGTCGCTCGTCCTCGCCGAGGTCGACATCCTCCTCCACCGGCTGCGAGCTCCCGAGCGCGCGCTCGCGGCTCTCGCGCGACTCCCCGCGAGCATCGCGGACGACGCGTCGGTCCGCGCCGCGACGCTCGAGGCCCTCGAGGCGCTCGGGGACGAGGACCGGCTGCGAGCCGAGCTCGATGCGATGGCCGAGCGGACGTCGTCGCCGATGGCATGCGCGAGGCTCCTCGTCCGCGCGGCCGAGCTCGACGAGCGCCACGGCCGCGATGCCGAAGCCGTCCGCGCCTACGAGCGCGCTCGCGAGAAGCTCCCGGACGATCCGTTCCTCGCCGAGCGTCTCCGCCGCCTCGGCGCACGCACGCGCCTCGGTCCGGCGTCCGCCGAGCTGGTGCCTCCGCTCTCCGCGGCCATGCGCGCGATCGACACCGGCGAGGCGCACAGCGCGGAGCCGCTGCTCGCCACGGGCGCACGCGACATCGCCACGCTGCGCCTCGTCGAGCGGCTCGCGCGGCGCGCCGGCTCCGCGCCTCAGCTCGCCAACGCGCTCGCGCTCACGGCGGACGCCTACCCGAGGGGCATCATCGCTCGTCGCGCGTACGAAGGGCTCGCATCGCTGGTCGCGTGGACGCTTCCGCCGAGCGACGACTACGAGCCGTGGGAGCGACTCCTCGCGCTGGGCTCGACGGACGTCGCCGGGCTCGACACGCTCGTGCGCCGCGCGCACGCACGCGTGCTCGCCGACGACCCCGCGGCCATCCAGACGTCGATCGAGGCCGTGCGCCGGCGGCTCGAGCTCGCGACGGACGACACCGAGCGCTTGTTGTTCAGTCTCGATCTCGCGCGCCTCCACCGGAGGTCGGGCGAGATCCCGGAGGCGGGAGGCGACTGCAAGCGCGCGCTCGCCGTCGATCCGACGAGCCTGACCGCCGCGTGCATGCTCGCCGAGATCGCCGCCGAGCTCGACGACGAGGACGCGGCCATCCTCGCCTCGCGCACGCTGGCGTCGCTGATGACGGACAAGAAGGCACGCGCCGAGCTCTTGCGCGATGCCGCGGATCTGTCCGCTTCGCGCGGAGACCAAGAGGAGGCCGCGAAGCTGCTCGAGGAGGCGCTGCGCGCCGATCCCGAGGGGATTCAGGTCGCCGCCCGCCTGGCGGAGCTCCAGCGCGCGCGCGGCGCCTTCGCCGACCTCGCGCGCGTGCTGAGCGATGCGCTCAGAGAGGCGTACAGCGCCGACGCGATCGTCCCGATGGCGTCGGAGCTCGCCGACGTCGCGCGGAACCACCTCAAGGATCCGCTGCTCGCGATCGCGTCGCTCGAGCGCGTCCGTGAGGTCGCGCCCACGCACGTTCCGTCGCTGTTCATGCTCGCGGAGCTGTTCATCGGACAGCGCGCATGGGACAAGGCGCTCGTCGCGCTCGCGCAGGCGGCCGAGACGTCGAGCGAGCGCGCCGACAAGCTGGTGGCGCTCGTGGGGCGCGCGAGCATCTATCGGCGCGTGCTCGCGCAGCCGGCGCTCGCGGAGGCGGAGCTCCGCGCAGCGCTCGAGATCGACCCGCACGATCCGCGCGCGATCCGCGGCTTGCTCGATCTCGGCGACGCGATCGGAAAGGACGAGCGCGCGGCGCTGCTCGGCAGGCTCGTCGTCGGCGAGACCTCGCCGGCCGAGCGACTGCGCGCGCTCATCGAGCTCGCGGACGCACGGCGCGCCGTCGGCGACGTCGAGGGGGCCGAGGGCGCTCTCGTCGAGGCGGCGGCGCTCTCGCCGGACCTCCGGATGCTCGAGCGCGTGCGGAAGGCGGTCGGCAACGACACGCAGACGCTCGCGCGCGTCCTGTCGCGAGCGGTGGCGCGCGCGCACGAAGGCGGGCGCCCGATCGACCCGGCATGGCTCACGGGCCTCGGACAGATCGAGCTCGAGCTCGGCCGGTACGACGAGGCGATCGAGCGCTTCGAAGAGGCGCTGCGAGCCGACGACAGTCGCGACGACGCGCGCGTCCTGCTCGCCCGCGCCCTCGCGGCGCGCGGTCGCCACGAGCCGGCGGTGGCCGCGCTCGCGCCCGTGATCGTGGGCGCGCACCGGCGCCTGCCCGTCGACGCGAACCTCGTGCGTCTCCTCGAGACCTCCCTCTCGGGCGCAGGACGCGCGACCGAGCAGTGGGTCGCGCGCGAGCTCCGCGCCGTCGCAGGCGACCTCGCTCCGGGCGAGCAGGCCGAGCTCGATGCGCGCATGAGCAACGTCGGCTACGCGGAGGGGCTCTCGGCGATCTCGCTCCGCCAGCACGTGATGCCGAACGGGGTCGGACATCACCCGATCTGGGACGTGGCTGCCCTCGCGCTGCCGTTCGCGGGTAAGCTCGCGCGCGTCGGCCTCGCGGAGCTGGGCTCGTCCACGCGCGAGCGCGTCAAGCCGAAGACGCCGCATCCGATCCGCCCGCTCTTCGATCGCGTCCTGCGCGCGTTCGAGCTCACCGACGTCGAGCTCGCCGTCTCCGACCACCTCACCATCCCCGCCGTCGCGTGCGAGGACGTCCCGTGGGTCGTCGTGCCCTCCGCCTTCGGTTCCTATACGGACGCGCACGCGCTCGCGGCGCTGGCGCGACCGATGGCGCGCATCGCGCTCGGCGTGCCCTGGTTCGGGCACCTGAGCGCGGCGGAGGTGCTCGCCATCCTCGTCGCGTTCGCGCGCCAGGTCGCGCCGTCCTTCAGCGCGCGGCCTGCCGAGCGCATCGAGTCGCTGGTCGCCGATTACGAGCACAAGGCACGGCGCGCGATCGACCGCAAGCGACGTCGCATGCTCGAGGAGCTCGAGCCGATGCTCGAGCGCGCCGTCCCGATCGACGAGGCCGCCTTCGCGGAGGCCGTCTCGTCCACCGAGGCGCGCGCCGCGTTCCTCCTCTCCGGCAGTCTGCGTGCGTCGCTCGACGCGGTGGCTCCGTCCGACGAGGGCCTCGCCGAGGCGCTCCGCGTCCCGGGCCCGCCGTCGCTCGCCGCCGTCTTCGGGCGGCCCTCGACCCGGGATCTCGCGTCGTTCGCGCTCAGCGGAGAGACCACGGCGCTGCGCCGGACGATCGGGACGGCCTGAGCGTGATAAGAGGGGCGCCGAGATGTCGTCTGCGAATCCCCTCGTCCTCTCCTACTCGGGCTGCGGCACCTGCAAGAAAGCTCTTCGCTGGTTCGCCGATCACGGCATCGAGGTGAACGTCCGACCGATCGTCGATGCGCCGCCCACGGCGGAAGAGCTGTCGGAGTGGATCCCGAAGAGCGGGCGACCGGTGCGCAAGTGGCTCAACACCAGCGGGCAGAGCTACCGGAACATCGGGAAGCAGAAGATCGACAGCGCCAAGGACGAGGAGATCCTCACCTGGCTCACCCAGGACGGAAAGCTCGTGAAGCGGCCCGTCGTCGTGACGTCGGACCGCGTGCTCGTGGGCTTCGACGAGGAGGCGTACGCGAGCGTCTTCGACATCGGCCGGACGCGTTCCGAGACGAAGGCGGGGCGGAAGGCCCGCTGAGACGACGCGCCTCCGGTGCGGGCGCGCCGCGCGAGCGTGGCGATCACGCGGCCGCGTCGATGACGGCCCTCGCATCGAACGCGCGTGCGGACGAGCGCGCCGCGCCGCGAGCGGCGCTCCGTCCGCGACGATGCTCGTTCGCGTCGCGATCCGTTCGCGCGTGGCACAGCGATCGATGCGTCGCCCCGTCGTGGCGAGTCACCGAACGGACCGCGTGCTACGTTCAAGGCATGCTGGTCTTTGGGCGCCGTGCCCTCTTCTTCGCGGCCCTTGTAGCTGGAATCGTCACGACGCCGAGCGCAGCCCGCGCCTACTGCCGAACGACGACGCAGCCGCTCCCGGCGAACTACAGTCCGAGCCGAGGCTGCTTCACCGCCGGCCTCTTTCTCTATTGGAAGAACGCTTGCGTCAGCTACAGCATCAACAAGGACGCGAGCCGCACCATCCCGTTCGACGTCGCCAAGGCCGTCATCGACGCATCGTTCGCGACGTGGATGAACACGACGTGCCCCGACACGGGACAGCCGCCCGGCATCGCCGTGTCGTACGCCGGACCCGCGACGTGCGCCGAGGTTCGTTACAACAAGGACGGCCCCAATCAGAACCTGATCGTCTTCCGCGACGACGGCTGGCCCTACCAGGATCCGAACAGCACGCTCGCACTGACGACCGTGACGTTCAACTCCGACACCGGCGAGATCTTCGACGCGGACATGGAGATCAACTCGTCCGGCCGCAACCTCTCCGTGGGTGACCCGGTCCCGGCGAACGGGTTCGATCTCGCGAGCGTCATCACGCACGAGGTCGGTCACTTCTTCGGGCTCGCGCACGCCACGAACCCGACGTCCACGATGTACGCGAGCTACAAGCCGGGCAGCACGGCGTTGCGCTCGCTCACGGTCGACGACGTCGCCGGCCTCTGCGCCATCTATCCGAACGAGACGATCCGCACCGCGACGCCGGTGCCTTCGGTGGGTCAGGACGAGATCGTCCCGGCGGCGGCGTGCGATCCGACTCCACGGCACGGCTACACGGCGGCCTGCGAGGTCCCGAGGACGAAAGACGGATGCGCCTTCGCCCCCGGCCCGCGCGTGCCCTGGGGAGGGCTCGGGAGCCTCGTGCTGATCACGGCAGGGCTGCTCGGGATCCGGCGCCGGCGCGGCTGACCGGACTCGCGAACGTCAGCGCCATGCTCGCGCGTGCGAAGTGCCGCATGCGCACCCGTTCGCGCGCGCGTTCGAGCCACGATGCCTCGCGCCAGGCGAGTACCGTCCGAGCGCTCGCCCAGAGCACGTGTCCGGCGATGCCGGCGAGGATGCAGCCGACGTCCGCCCCGTCGAAGAACATCACCGCGAGCGCGAGGAAGACCGTGTAGAGCGCGAAGAGCGAGCGCAAGGAACGAAGATGGCGGGTGTGGGCGTCCTCCTCCAGCGCCGCGGGCTCCGCCGTGGGCGGCATCAGCGGCAGGTGGGCGGGACGGATGGGAAGGTTCGGAAGCGAAAGGTTCATGCCTCGTCCTCCCCAGGTGCACACCTCAGACCACATGCCTCACCTCGAGCTCGGACCACGGCCCCACGTGATTTCGAGCTCTTGGACCGCGCGGTACGACGAAGCTGGATCGAACGTGAACCACAAAGGCCCACATGGGAGTCACCAGGATCGTCCTGGGGGCGGGGGCGAAGAAACGCCTCGGCGCGCGCCGCTCGCGCGCTAGGGTGTCGCGCATGCGCGGAGACGACTCGCGCGCTTCCATCGCGCCGCCCCGCGTCTTCCTTCTCTCACCGGCGCGCCTCGACGGCGCCCGCGCACGCGCCCTCTTCGAGCCGAAGCGGCCGGGCCAGCTCGCGAGCGCGCTCCGCCGTCGCGAGGGCGCGCCCATCGGTGAAGTGTTCCGCTTCCTGTCCGGTCTCTACTTCCGCGGAAAGCTCGCCTATGCCACGCGCTTCGCGCGGCCTCCCGACGGCGTGGCCTGGATCGGCAGCGGAGCGCTCGTCATCACGGCCAATCGCGGACTCCTGTCGGCAGAGACGCGCGTGTGCATCGAGCACCTCGAGGCGTTCGCCGAGACGGACATCCATCACGAAGAGAGGTCGTTCTACGCACCGCTCGTCCGTGACGCCGAGCTCCTCCGCTCCGCGATCGGCGACGAGGGCGAGGTCGTGTTGCTCGGCAGCATCGCGAACGCGAAGTACACGGCGCCGCTGCTCGAGGTGTTCGGCGATCGGCTCCTCTTCCCTCGCGATTTCGTCGGTCGCGGCGACATGAGCCGTGGAGGTTTGCTCCTCCGCGCGACCGAGGCGGGCGTCGAGCTCGCCTACACGAAGGTCCTCGGCGCGACGCTGCGCGGGAAGCGGCCTCCGAAGCTCGAGCCGAGACGATCGACGCGGGCGAGCGCCGCCGACGGCGGAGCGATCAAACCTCGAGCTGCTCGTAGCGCGTGAAGATCAGCTCGGCGCAGGCCCGCCACTCGGGATCGTCGCCGGCGTAGCACGCGTAACCGTGCACGAGGGGCAGGGCCGGGGTGGGGATGTCGTCGAGGAGCTGGACGAGCTCTGCCGGCGTGAGGGGGATCCCGGCCTTCTCCATGAGCTGACCGAGCGAGTCGCGCTTCCCCTGGCGCGTGCTCGGGAGCAGCCGCGAAGGATCGATGCGGAGTCCGGTGACGCTCCCGAGCAAGCGGAGCCGCGCCTTCTCGCGCTCGGGCAGGCGGCCGAGTCGTCGTACGGCCGAGGAGGCTGCGACGAGCACCAAGCTCACGAGCCAAGTCGGAAGCGGGACGCGCCCGGCGGCGAAGAGCTGGGCGGTCGGCAAGGCAATCGCCACAATCGGGAGCCACACCTGCGCGCAGCCGACGGCCACGCTCAGCCAATGCGGTCGGATGCGGAGACCGCCGCGTTTCTTCGTCGGCGCGTCGGGCTTGCTCGAACGATTGGGTGCAAAGTACAAGCACTCGACGGGGACGCCCGCGACGAAGCGGGTCGCGATGTAATGACCGTCCACCTCGCCGACGCGGCCGAGGATCATCGCGCGACAGCGCCCTTCGATCGCTTCGCCGCTCGCGACGAGCGCGCCTCCCTCTCGATCCTGGCGGCGCGCGCCTGCCACCGGGCGCGTGCCCGCTCGCGCTCGCCTTCACGCGTACGCGGAGCGCCCCGTTTCGGGAGCCTCTCGAGCAGCCGCGAGGTGGCCTTCGTGATCGCCTCGACGGCCCGATCCATCTCCGCGGCGATCTCGGCCTTCGCGGGTCTGCGCATCCCGCTCACCTTCCGGACGTACTGCTCGGCGGCGGCACGGATCTCCTCGGGCGTGGTCGGCGGCTCGAAGTGATGGAGGACCCGGATGTTGCGGCACATGCTCGATGAAAACGCGTACGAGGGGGCCTCCCGTATGTCAACAGCCCGTCGGGCCGCGTCCGCGTCCGCCGAGCCGGGGCCGACGATCGAGTTTCTGCGCCGTGACGCCGTCGGTGGCGGTACTGTCGTCGTGACGATGAAGCGGAAGCCGAAGCTCACGAAACGTCAGCGCAAGGCGCTCGCCCCTCCTCGCCCCGTGGTGAACCAGCCGCAGCACATCCACTGCATCGCGTGCGGCAGACACATCGAAGAGTCCGACTTCGAGGCGCCCGCGACCGCCACGGTCATCACGTGCGCGCACGGCTCGAATTTCCCGGCGTGCGTGAGGTGCATGACCCAAGCGATCGCGCTGGTGAACGAGCACGACCGCACGAACATGCCGGTGAAGGTGGCGCCGGCCTGGCACTGACGGTCTTCGCCGCGTCGTCGCCTCAGACCGCGCCGGCGCCTTCGACCTTCGGTCGCGCGACCGGGCCGAGCCGCGACAGATCGTGGTCCACCATCCGATCGCCGTCGAAGACGAAGCGCCCGCGGAATCGGTCGCCCGCGATGAGCATCGGGAGCCAGAGCGCATCGTCCGCCCACATGCGCTCGAAGGGGATCGCGTCGAGCGGGCTCCAGAGCGGCGTGGCCTCGTCGGTCTCGACCGGCTCTCCGATGCACGCGTCGGCGCGGAACACGTGGCAGTGGAGCTTGTAGCCGTCCACGAAGTGGAAGCTGAGCTCGCCGTGCTCCACTGCCCCACGTGCGCCGACACCGAGCTCCTCCTTGAGCTCGCGGAGCGCGCAGTCGAGCGGGGTCTCGCCGGGATCGATGCGTCCGCCGGGGCCGTTGACCTTGCCGGCGCCGAGACCGCGCTTCTTCTCGATGAGGAGGATCCGTCCGCCCGCGGCCGCGTCGGTCTCCACGACGAAGATCAGGGTCGCGCGGTCCGTGGGAGACCACGTCGCCCAGTCGATTTCGCTGACGGAGCGCACCATGTCGCTGTCCTAGTGCGTGTCGCTCTCGGCGGAAAGTTCCAGCAATTCCGTGGATAAGCGGCGCGTCTGGTAGCGCGCACTATCAGGGGGCACGATCCAGGAAGCCCCCTCGACGCGCCAGGGATCACCGGCGCGAGATCTCGCGGATCGGCCGAAAATGCTTGGAGGATCGCGTATCGCGCTCGACCGGAACACCGTTTGCTCGATCGGGCGGCCATGAGCGCGAGTGTTCGGCCGTCGATTCCCCGTCCCGGTTCACGCACCTCCACCTCTCCCGTCCCGCCGTCCTCGCCGCCTCCGGCCCCCGCCTCCGGGCCGTCGCTCATCGCCAAGCCCGCGCCCGCGCGCGAGCGCATGCCGACGCTCGACCTCGAAGACGACGACATCGTCGGTGTCGCCGTGGCGCCCATCAAGTCGACGCCGCCGCCCGTTCCGCGGAAGACGAGCGTTCCCCCGCCGCCTCCGGCATCGAAGGTGCCGCCGCCGCCCGCGAGCAGCGTCGTCTCGCGCACGTCCGCGGCCCCGCCGCGCGTCGCGACGCCTCCGCAATCGTTCGCGCCTGCGCCGGCAGCGTCGGTCGCGCCGCCCGCTCCGTCGGTCGTGCCGCCGCCGGCGGCGTCGGTGGCGCCGCCCGCTCCGTCGGTCGTGCCGGCGCCTGCAGCGTCGGTGCCGCCGCCCGCGTCGATCCCGCCGCCCGCAGCGTCGGTCGCGCGTCCCATCACGTCCGCTCCGCCGCCCGCGTCGGTCGTGCCGCCTGCGTCGGTTGCACCCCCGCCCGCATCGGTCGCGCCGCCTCCCGCCGTGGTGCCCGCCCCGGTCTTCCCGGCTCCGAATGCGGCCGCGAGCCATCCCGAGCCGGTGGCTGCGGCGCCCGCTCCGGCTCAGGCTCCTGCTCCTGCGCAGGCGCCCGCTGCTTCGGCGGGACGGATCTCCGTGTCGAAGATGCGTCTGTCGATCAACGACCCGACGGACCTCATCTTCGACGGGATGTACGGCCTGACGTTCGCTCGCTCGATGGGCGAGGCCGCCGAGGTGTGTGCCGAGACGCTCGCGCGCGCGCTGAACGCCCGGACCGTCGTCGTCCACACGCACGATCTCAGGACCCGCGAGCTCCGGGCCATCGGGGTGCACGGCGAGGGTGACTTCGACATCATCGGCTCGGCCGAAGCCAGCGATGACGACCTCATCGCCTCGGCGGTCATCTGCAACCAGAAGTCCGTGACGATGAAGTTCGACGGCGAGCTTCCGAAGCTCGCGCCCAAGCGACTCCACGCCGTCGGCGCTCCGCGCACGCTCGTCGCGGCTCCCGCGATCGCCTGGGGCCGCTGCCTGGCGATCATCGAGGTCATCGACCCCGACGAGCGCTACGCCGCTCGGGTCGCCGATTCGGCGGCGTACGTCGCTCAGCACTTCGCGCAGTTCATCTCGGCGCACGCTGCCTGAACGCACTTCACGCACCTCTGCGCATCCGTCCGCATACGGCCCTCTCCGATCGAGCATCGGAGGGGGCCGAAGTCATTTGGCCCGGTCCGTTGACTGGGGAGCTACAGTCGTACGAGAAAGATCCAGCCCTGGTGCGTGTTTTTCCAGTGCGACACTGGAAAAATGCCGTGAAATCAGAATCGGGTGGGGCCGGAAAGCTCGGCACGCACGCTGCAGTCTGCCGCCTCGGGACGCGACGTTGGGGACGGACCACGTCGCAGTGGAGGTTGCACGATGCGCGGAGCTCTTGCCGTTCTGGTCCTCGGTGCGATGGCGGCTTTGGTCGGGTGCGCTGACGACGATGCCGGGCCGTCGTTGCGAAGGAACGCGCCTGCGAGCGCGAAGTCCGACACGATGGCCGACGACCCGAGCGACGAAGGCTCGACCCCGACGGCCGCGGAGCTCGCTTGCGCCGCGGCGCCCGCTGCGACGGCGCTCTCGAACGCGAAGGACGCGAAGGACGTCCGGCTCGTCGGTCAGGCGGTGTTCTTCCGGCAGGGCACCGCCGTCAAGCGCGTGCTGAAGGACGGCACCAACGCGAAGGACGTCTACTCGTCGCCCAACCTCGTCAGCAGCTTCGTCGACCCCACGGTGATGGTCCTCGTCGAGACCACGGCGGACTCGCCGAACGCGACGATCCGCGTCGTCCCTGCGCTCACCCCCGAGGTGAACGACGAGGATGAGGCTCTTCCGCCCGAGCCCGCGTTCCCGGAGTTTCCCGCGGCCGAGGAGGGCGCCCCGCCCGGCGTCGCCATCGCGACCAACTTCAACGCGGCGGGTACGCGCGTCTTCGCTTCGGACGAGACGTCCTTCTACGTCCTCGCCGACACCGCGAACGGCGAGGCGATCCTCCAGTACAAGAAGGCGGCCCCCCAGCAGCCGACGGTGCTCGTCACGACCCCGCACGTGATCACGAACCCGCAGATTGCGAGCGGCGCCGTCTGGTACGTCCGTGACGCCAACCGCGTGTTCAAGGTCGCGCTCGCCGACGAAGTGAACGAGATCCCGCAGGGCGAGCCGACGGAGGTCTTCGGCATCCAGTACGCGAGCTGCAACCTCGCCGTGGCCGAGAGCGCGGCGTACTGCAGCATGGGCACGGCCCTCGAGCGGCGTGATCTCACGGGCGCGAACCCGATGACGATCCTCGACGCGGAGAAGAGCAAGGCGCAGGCGCTCTTCGGCCCCGCGGTGAACCACAAGGGCTCGATCTTCGTCCGGTCGTCGGCGCCCGACGCCAAGGTGAAGCACGTCATCCGGGCGATTCAGCCCGGAGAGGGAGGCGCCGAGGAGCGGCTCCTCGCCTGCGGGCGCGAGCTGGTGACCGACCTCGCCGTGGACTCCACGCACATCGTCTGGACCGAGGAGAACAAGGGCGTCTTCATCGCTCCTCTGCAGTGACGAAGAGCGGCGTGCGGCCGCCGGCGCCCGAGCGTCGGCGGCCGTGAGCTCTCGAGCGCGATGCGTCGCGACGGCGACGCCGAGCCGAGGCTCGACGGGTGCTGCGAAGGCTGTAAGCTGAGCGCTCCACATGAGCTACGAGTCGCTCAGCGTCACGAAGTCCGACTTCATCGCGGAGGTCGTCCTCCGGGGACCGGGCAAGGGCAACGCGATGGGCCCTGCCTTCTTCCGCGAGCTCCCGGAGGTGTTCGCGGACCTCGATCGCGACGAGTCGGTGCGCGTCGTGATCGTGCGCGGCAATGGCGGCGTCTTCACGTACGGTCTCGACCTCAAGGCCGTCGCGCCGACGCTGATGCCGCTCTTGTCGTCCGAGAACCTCGCCGCCGAGCGAATGCAGCTGTTGCGGCTCATCGGCGAGTGGCAGCGGGCGTGCGATTCCGTCGAGCGCTGTACGAAGCCCGTCATCTGCGCGATCGCCGGGCCGTGCATCGGGGGCGGCGTCGACCTCGCAGCGGCGTGCGACATCCGCCTCGCGTCGCGAGACGCGCGGTTCAGCGTCCGCGAGGTGAAGGTCGCGATCGTCGCCGACCTCGGCAGCTTGCAGCGGCTCCCGCGGATCATCGGCCAAGGCCACACGCGCGAACTCGCGTTCACCGGCAAGGACATCGACGCGGAGCGCGCGCTGCGCATCGGCCTCGTCAACGACGTGTTCGACGACGAGGCCTCGCTGCTCGACCACGCGCGCTCGATGGCGCGCGAGATCGCCGACAACTCTCCGCTCGCGGTGCAGGGGATCAAGCAGGTGCTCGCGTTCGGCGAGGAGCGGCGGATCCTCGACGGCGAGCGCTACGCAGCCGTGTGGAATTCGGCGTTCCTCGCGTCGCGCGATCTCGTGGAGGCGATGACCGCCTTCATGGAGAAGAGGCCGCCCCGCTTCACGGGGCGCTGAGCCCTTCAGGTGGACGATTCCGTCGCCCAGAACGCGACGTAGCGCGCGATCTGCTCGACGCACTCCGCGCTCGTAGCCGAGAACTCGATGCCGATCGCGCGAGGCTCGCCCCCTCCGCCCGAGCGCGGCGAGCGCGTCCAGCGGACGATTCCGGTCTCGGTGACGACGTTGCCGTCGAGGGGCAGCGCGAAGCGGACCGTGACCTCCGTTCCGTCGGCGATCTTCCCTCGCGTGACGAGGAAGATGCCTCCTTCGCAGATGTCCTCGCTCCTGCCGTCGATGACCCCCACGCCGGGCACCTCGATCCGTACGGGCGTCCGGTAGGGGACGCGCATGAAGCGTCGCAGCTCCGAGGGAAGCGGCAGCTCCACGGGCGCCGTCGTCGCGCTGGTCGCCGCCGTCACCGCGCGTCGCTCCGGGTTCGCGTCGAGGAGCTGGGACGGCTCGAACGGCTTCGGCGACGCGATCTCGAGCGCGTCGATGAACGCGCGCACCGACTCGAAGCGATCACGCGCTGTGAGCGTGCGTGCCAGGACGTTCGCGAGCTTCGGGGGCAGCGAGACGGAGCCGACGTCCTCGCCCTCGTTTCTCGCGCGTCCGGTCAGCGCGAAGAAGGTGCATGCACCGAGGCCGGCGAGATCGTGCGCGACGTTGGCCGTCGGTCCCGCCTCCATCACCGTGGCTGCCTCCCAGTGGATCAGCTTCGCTCGCTCGATGCCCCACGCGTCGCGCACGACCAGCACGTTGTCGGGACGCACGGCGCCGTGCCGGACGCCCGCCTCGTGCGCCGCCGCCAGCACGTGCGCGATCTGGTGGATGATCGAGCAAGCGTCGTCCATCGGCAGCGCGCCGCGCGCGGCGACCAGACCCTCGAGCGTGCGGCCCTCGAGCATCTCCACGACGATGTAAGGGTCGCCGAGCTCGGTCATGCCCGCGTCGCGCAGGTCGACCGCGCCGGGATGGTGCACGCGCGCGAGCGCCATCTGCTCGCGTCGGACGGCCTCCGCGTCCGTCTCGTCGCTCGACGAGCGCACGCCGACCTTCAGCATCGCGCGGCGCCCCGTCTTCTTGTGACGGACCTCCCAGCGCGATCCGGGGACGCGTCCGCCGAGGTCGCGGAGCAGCTCGTAACGTCCTTCGAGGACGGAGCCCTTCTCGTAGGAGGGGCGGCGCCAGCGGCGGAGGGCGGCGTCGATCAGGTCCTCGAGCTGTCGATCCTGGAGCTGGGCGTTCGCGACCACGAGGTGGACGCCGGCGTCGAGGACCGTCCGATCGAGGGCCAGCCGATCGTGCGCCCACGCTTCCTCGGTGACGACGAGCGCGCACGGAACGTCCTGCGCCAGCGCCTTCGGCAGCTCGGCGAGGCCGACCGCGACCGCCTCGAGGCCGAGCCGCACCGCCGCTCCGTGGATTCGGGCCATGGCGCCGCCCTTCGGATCGACGACGAAGACCTTGCCTCGCGTGGCGGACGGCGCCGGCGCGTCCGTCACGTCGATGACGTCGACCTCGTCGAGTATGGATTCCTCGCGCGGAGGCGGGGGGACGGTCGGCTTCGGCGGCGGCGGCTTCGGCGGGCGCGAAGGCGTGGCGCGCGCGCCGTCGGTCGGCAGCGCCGTCTGCGGAGGGATGACCGGCATCGACGCGGCGCGTTCCCTCGGAGGGTCGAGCGGGGGCACCGACGCGGCGACGGCGCCGGTGCCGTAGATGCGCTCGAGGGCGGCTTTGATCTCGCTCGTGAGAGCCACCATCGGCTTCACGGGCATCTTCGCGGCGCGCGACACCTCGGCGAGCGCGACTTCGTCGGTCGGGTCGTCCATCGCGACGAACAGCGCCGTCGCCCCTTTGGACGTCCCGAGCTGCACCGGGACGATGTGATGCTTGAGCGCGATCTCGCGCGGGACGCGCTCCACGGCCTCGCGCGAGATCTCGACCCTGGGAAGCGAAACCCAGGGGCATGCCAGCTGACGCGACAGGAACTGGGCGAGCTGATGCGAGCGGAGGAGCCCCCTGGCCTCCAAGAGCTCACTGAGCCTTCGTCCATCCGTCTTTTGGACCAGCAGCACCTCGTCGAGGGCTTGCTGCGTCAGCATGCCTGACGCGACGAGCAGTCGGCCGAGCGGAAGGGCTCCGTGCATTTGGGCAGATCATCGCGCTACGACGCGCGGGTTGCACTGGTGAAAGTACCGCGTTCGATGCTCGGGGCGCTCGCGCATCGACCGGCTGTGGAAAACTTCACCGAGGAGGCTTCGGGCTCCGGGGGCCAGGGAACGACGTTCATCTCGTGAGCTTGATTTTCAGCGACTGCGCCTTGCCCTCGACGACCTCGATCTCCGCGCTCGACTCCTTGTAGCCGGTCGCCTGCACGCTCACCTCGTAACGGCCGGGGTTGACCGGCCGCGCGATGCCGAGGACCTCGGCGGGCACCACGGCGCCGTTCCACTTCACGACCAGACCGGAGAGCGTGCTCGCGGCAGGCTCGAGCTGTACGCGCAGCGTCGGGACCCGGGGACGGAGCGCCGCGAGCTCCTTCTTCCCTTCCTCCTGCGCGTTGCGGAAGGCCTCGGGCGACTCGTTGGTGAGCGGGGTGCGGACGAGCGACTCGTACGTCTCGGATGCTTCGACGAGCTTTCCCGTCGCCGCCTGACACTGCGCGAGATGGAGCAGGTGCGTCGGCGCCTGATAGAACTTCTGCGCGGCCTCGAAGCGTGCGATGGCCTCCGGACAGCGGCCGCTCTCCTGGAGCTTGATACCTTCCATGTACGCGGCCCGCGCGGTGGCTTTGCGCTCGGACTCGCTCATCTCCGGCGGCGGGCCGCTCGGGGCGGTCTGTGTCGGAGCAGGCATGGAGCTCACGATCCCCGACGCCGTCGGCTGGGCCGCCGCCGTGCCCGTCGCCGGCTTCAGGCTCGCGTGATGGTCGTTCACGTCGAACCAGGCGCCCGTCGCCGCGTCGACGATCAGCGGGATGCAGAGCGCGACGGGGAACACGCACGTGACGATGTCGAGCGCGAGCCAGGCGCCGTTGATGCGGCGCTTGGTGGTGCCCTGATACGTCTCGTACCCGGGGTGCTCGAGCGTGATCTCGGTCGCTCGCTTGCGTTCCACCTCGAGGCGGGTCGGCGTGTGCCCCGCCGGCATTCCGTTCGCCCTCAGCTCGGCGCCGTTCGGAGTCGACGCGACGTTGATGGTGCCTTTCGAGCCGCGGAACGCCGCCGCGCACCCGCAGAGTGACAAGCAAAGAAGGGCGACTGCACCTGTTCGCATCGGGACGCGAAGGCTATCGCGTCCACCCGAGCGGCGGCAACGACGCGGTCGCGAGGCTACTTCGTCTTCTTCTGCTGCTTGCTCGGCCGCGAGGGACGCGTAGCAGGTTTCGCTCGGGGCTTGGCGCGCGCCGACGCGGCGGCAGCGGGCTTGCTCGGCTTGGTGGCGGTCACCGCAGGCTCGCTGACCGGAGCGGGCGCGCTCTCCGCCGGTGGCTCGTCGTTCTGAGCGGGAGATGCGCTCGCCGTGGGCGAGGACGACAGCGTCTCGGCAGGCGGGGGCGGATCGAGCGGGAGCTGCGCCGTCGCGGCGGTCTCGGCGTCCTGGCTCACCTTCGGCTGCACGAGCGCGCTGACCAGGACGAACATGCCGGCGAACGCGAGGCCCGCGGCGGCCAAGCCTGCCGGCAGCAAGATCCAGCGTTTCTTCCGGCCCGACACGACGGGCGACGCCGCGTCGGCGATGACCGGGTTCGTCGTCGCGTTCGGTGAATGGCTGCCCTCGCCAGCCGCGTCCGACGGCAGCGCCGGCGGGACGGCCGAAGGCGTCGGTGCCGGCGCGCCTTCGCGCTGCGCGAGGAGCGCGTCGATCGCGGCGATGAGCTCGTTCGCGGACTGCATCCGATCGTCCGGCTGCCGCGTGAGGAGCCGAGCGATCAGCGCGCGCGCGTCCGGATCGGACACGTTCGACATGTCGGGCGGTCCCACCGAGAGGATCCGCTCGCGCAGGATCGAGAGCGCTTTGCCTTGGAACGGGCACTTGCCCGTGATCATCTCGAGGAAGATCACGCCGAGCGCGTAGAGGTCCGCTCGTCCGTCGACGGTGTCTCCGACCGCCTGCTCCGGAGACATGTACTCGGGCGTCCCGAACACCGTGCCGACGGCGGTGACGAGCTTGCCGACGGACTGGGGCGCCGAGGCGACGGTGGGATCGACCTTCGCGATGCCGAAGTCGAGGACCTTCACGAAGTCGGGATCGCCGTCCCGCTCGACGAGCATCACGTTCTCGGGCTTGAGGTCGCGATGGACGATGCCCTTCGCGTGCGCGGCGGCGACGCCCGCGGCCATGCCGCGCAGGATGCGGAGCGCGCGGACCAGAGGGATCGGGCCCTTCGCGATCTCGTCACGCAGGCTCGGTCCGCGCAAGAGCTCGAGCACGAGGTAGCAGGAGCCGTCCTCGAGGCGACCGAAGTCGGTGGCGGCGGCGACGTTGGGGTGATCGATGTGTCCCGCGGCGATCGCCTCCCGTTCGAAGCGCGCGACGACCTCCGGGACCGTGCACATCTCCGCGTGGAGGACCTTCACGGCGACCTCCTTCCGCATGAGGACGTGCTCCGCGGCGTAGACGACTCCCATACCGCCCTCGCCGAGGACGCGCGTGATGCGGTAGCGGTCCGAGATCATCGTCCCGGCCGGGAGTCGGATGCTCTCCGGCGGCTCCGGGGGAGGTACGGTCGCCGCGGTCTCCAGCTCGTCGTCCGACTCCGGCGGATGTCGGACGAGCGAGCCCGCGCCGTCGCCGTTCGGGCGACCACGACCTGCGCCCGCCGCGGCGGCCACGGCGGCAGGGGTCGCTGGTCTGGTGGCGCTCTTCGCCATCTTCAGAGCCATTCTACCGGCGGATGCCGCGGACGCCTCCTCGGAGGCGCCCGATCGTGATTTTCGATGTTCGAGCACGCACAAGTGCGGGACATCGTTCGACATCCTCAGCCGTGATCGGTGCGCCGCGCGCGTGGCTCGCCGTCGCTCGGGAACGCCGGTTTCAGCGAGAAGAGGTTTTTTTTTCCGTCGTGGACGCGCGCGAGTGAGAGCGAGGGGAGGAGCTCGGTCCGACCGACGGCGTCGCGGCGTCACGCGGCTCGGAAGCGGAGGTCGTCGGAGCCGCAGCGTCGGCGTCGCCCACGACGCGCGACGCGGCGTCCGTGTCGCCGAGGAGCGTGCCTGCGTCGATCGCCGCCACGGGGGTCACGCCCGCGTCGAGCGCCGGGACGGGCTCGGGCGCGGGTGACGTCGGGGAAGGCGTCGGCGACGCGAAGGGCGCCTCCTCGATCGGCGGGGTGTTCTCGATCTGGATGGCCATCGCGGTCAGCGCGAGCCCGAGCAGCGCGAACGCGCCGACGAGCGCGAGGAGCTCTTTCGCTCGGCGGCGCCGGCGTTCGAGGAGGAGCGACGCTTGGTCCGGTGGGGCACCGCCGATCGTTCGGGCCGCCGCTGCCCGGCGCGACGTCGTGATCTGTGCGGCCGACCTCGGACCCGAGGGCACGCTCCAGCGCGGGTCCGACATCCGCGCGTCGACGGAGGGGCGTGGATCGACGGCGGGGCTGGCGTCGATGGAGGGCCGCGGATCGATGGCGGGCAGCGCGTCGATGGAGGAACGCGGGTCGACGCCGGGACGCGGCGCGCGCGACGACGGGGGCAGCCCCGTCTCCGCGAGCATGGCGGCGGCGAGCTCCTCGGGCCGCGGGAGCATCGGGAGCGAGGCGACGACGGTCTCCGCTTCCTTCTCGGCACGGGCGAGGAGCGCTTGCCGGCGCTCGTCGAGCTCCGTCTTCGCGACGCGCTGGACGAGCGTGCTGACCTCGGCGTGCGACGCGACGAGATCGTTTCGTCGCGCCACCTCCTCGAGCTCGATCGCGAACTGCTCGACGCTCCTGTGGCGGTCGGACGGGAGGCGCGAGAGCGCCTTGGCGAGCACGAGATCGAGGGGCGCGAGCTCCGGCCGCTCGCCCGAGAGCGGTCGTATCTCCGCGGCGACGATGCGCTGGAAGGTCTCGATCTCGGAGGAGCCCTTGAAGAGCCGCACGTGCGCGAGCGACTCCCAGGCGACGACGGCGAGGGAGAACAGATCGCTCGAGGCGTTCGCGTGCTGGTGGAGCACGTACTCGGGCGCCATGTACGAGCTCTTTCCCTTGAGCACGCCCGCCTCGGTCCGGTCGGAGCCTTCGAAGAGCGCCTTCGCGATCCCGAAGTCCGAGAGCCGCGCCATGCCGTCGACGCCGACGAGCACGTTGCTCGGCGAGATGTCGCGGTGCACGAGGCCGAGGAGGCGCCCGTCCTCGTCGGTCGCCAGGTGCGCGGCGTGCAGGCCCGCGGCGACGTCGAGGATGATGCGAACGATCTCGCGAGGACGACGCTCGCCGAGCTGCTCGAGCTTCGCGAGCAGCGTGCGGAGCGTGCAGCCTTCGACGTAGTCGAGGACGAGGACGAGGTCGCCGTCGATCTCGTCGACGTCGAGGACGCTGACGACGTTCGGGTGGTGAAGCCGCGAGGCGAGGCGCGCCTCGAGCTTCATGTTCTCGACGAGCTGGGCGTCGGTGCGGAGGTAGGCGTGCGCTCGCTTCAGCGCGACGAGGTGCGAAAGGCCCTCGGAGCCGACGGGGCGGCCCACGTAGACCGTCGCCATGCCTCCCGTGCCGATCGGCAGGAGCGCTTCGTAACGCGAACCGGCGCTCATCCTCGCGTGCTTCTCCCGCTGACACGGGGCACGCGTCCGGGCCAGAGAAACCGTCGCCCGCTCTCACGCCGTGGAGCCCGCATCTCGATGCGCCAATCCACCGTGCGAGTGTAGCTGGCGACGGGGAGACGAAGGGAGACGGACGGGGAGGGGAAGGGAGACAGGGTTGAACAGGGAGACGGGGAGCCCGCAAAAAATGCTCCGCATTTCTGCGGAAAAGGGAGTCTCGCTCGCGACCTACGACACCTCGCGCAACCGCGCGCTCGTTCCGACCTACCGCCCGACGACGGAGACGCCGGCCCGCGTCCAGCGACGCCTGCAATGCCTTGCAGCTACGCCACCGCCTCCGGCGACCATGGAGGTGCGGCGGAGAATTTCAGTACGAGCAAGCATCAGGCTGCGCGCTCGATCGCGTCTTCACGAGCGTCTCGGGCCGACATGATCGTGTCCCCTCTCCCTCTCGGTCGTGAGTCGACCCGAGGGGGTAGTTGCGGGAGGCGTTGCCGGTCGAAAGTGAGACTCGCACCGAAGGGGCCTCCCTGTCGCCCCGTCTCCTCGTCTCTCCGCCTCCCCGTCTCCCCGTCTCCTGCGTGCTCGCGCTCGGGTCGGAAGTGCGGCCGCAAACACGCTGTCTGGGCGCCGAACATGCGCTAAGAGAGCGCCCATGCACGCCGCTTGGTGGATGCTGGGAGCTCTGGCGGTCCTCGCGATCGCATACCGCTACTACTCCGCGTTCATCGCGGCGCGGGTGCTCTGCCTCGACGACGCGAGGACGACGCCGGCGCACCGCCTCGAGGACGGACAGAATTTCCACCCGACGAACCGCATCGTTCTCTTCGGCCACCACTTCGCGGCCATCACGGGGGCCGGGCCGCTCATCGGGCCCGTGCTCGCCGCGCAGTTCGGCTTCTATCCCGGCTTCGTCTGGATCCTCCTCGGCGTCGTCCTCGGCGGCGCCGTGCACGATTTCGTCATCCTGGTCGCGAGCGTTCGCCGCAACGGCCGATCGCTCGCCGAGATCGCGCGCGAGGAGCTCGGGCCGACCCTCGGCTTCGTGACCGGCATCGCCATCCTCTTCATCGTCGTCATCGCGCTCGCCGGTCTCGGCAACGTCGTCGTCGCGGCGCTCGCGGAGAGCGCGTGGGGCGTCTTCACCGTCGGTGCGTCGATCCCGATCGCGCTCATGATGGGCCTCTACATCCATCGCGTGCGCGGCGGCTCGGCGCGCGGGATCCGCGAGGCGACGATCGCGGGCGTCCTCCTCCTGTTCATCGCGCTGCTGGCCGGCAAGCACGTCGGCGACTCGTCGTTCGCGCAGCATCTCAAGCTGTCGAAGACGACGCTCACGCTCGCGATGGCGGCGTACGGCTTCGTCGCGAGCGTGCTGCCGGTATGGATGCTGCTCTGCCCGCGCGACTACCTGTCGAGCTACATGAAGATCGGCACGATCGCGCTCCTCGTCGTCGGCGTGATCGTCGTCAACCCGCGCATCCAGATGCCGGGCGTGACCGAGTACGTCCACGGCGGCGGTCCGATCGTGAAAGGCCCGCTCTTCCCGTTCGTGTTCATCACCATCGCGTGCGGCGCGATCAGCGGCTTCCACGCCCTCGTCTCGAGCGGAACGACGCCGAAGATGGTCGACAAGGAGCGCGATTGCCGGCCGATCGGCTACGGCGCCATGCTCGTGGAGGGCCTCGTCGGCATCACGGCCCTCGTCGCGGCCTGCGCCATGCCGCAGGAGGACTACGTCGCGATCAACACGAACCCGCAGATCGCCGTCGTCGCCAGCCCCGAGACGAAGGGAGAAGGGCTCGCTCGCAGCGTCGAGGACCTCGCGAAGCTCGACGCCGTGATGACGCCGCACGACCGGCGCCTCCTCGGGCTGCGCGAAGGCGAGTCGGCCACCTCTCTCGCCGGCAAGAAGATCGCGCTCTCGAACGCGCTCGCGATGTCGAACAAGGCCCTCGCGGCGCTCGACTACCACGTGGACGCGGAGGCGCCGCGAGCGACGATGCTCGACGACGCCGACTTCGCGCGCCTCGGCGTGAAGGTGAAGGAGCTGCCCGGCCTGCAGCGCGACGCCGACGAGGTCGTCGCGGCGCGCACGGGCGGAGGCGTCTCGCTCGCGGTCGGGATGGCGCGCGTCTTCAGCCGCCTACCGGGCATGGGGACGCTGCTCGCGTACTGGTATCACTTCGCGATCATGTTCGAGGCGCTGTTCATCCTCACGACGATCGACACGGGCACGCGCATCGGACGCTTCCTCATGCAGGAGATGCTGGCGCGGGTCTCGCCCGAGCTCGGCAAGTCGACGAGCCGCGCGGGCGCGTTCGTCGCCACGGGCCTCATCGTCGGCGGATGGGCCTACTTCATCCTCACCGGCAGCATCTCGACTATCTGGCCGATGTTCGGGATCGCGAACCAGCTCCTCGCGTGCACGGCACTCTGCGTCGGGACGACGATCATCCTGCGCGAGGCGAAGAAGAAGAGCTACGCCCTCGTCACGCTCGCGCCGCTCGCGTTCGTCGGGACGACGACGCTCGCGGCGGGCGTGGAGAGCATCCGGCAGATCTTCTGGCCGATGCTGGACAAGGAGGCCACGCGCACGACGGGAATGGTGAACGTCGTCGTCACGACCCTCCTGCTCGTGTGCGTCTCGCTCGTGATCGTCGGCAGCGCGATCCGCTGGTGGGGCCTCGCGCGTTCTCCCCGAGAGGAGGCGGCGGTCGCGTCTTGAGAGCCGCGCTGTCCTGGATCCTCGCGGTCGCGCTCCTCGTCCACGCGGCGTCGCACGTCGCCATCGCGGTCGGGCTCGCACGCCGACGCGAGTGGCGCAAAGCCGCGCTCGCGTTCGTGCTCCCGCCGCTCGCCCCGGTCTGGGGATGGCGCGCCGGAATGCGCTGGCTCGCCCATGCGTGGGCGGTCGCGCTCGGCGTCTACGCCGTGGGCGTGGCGCTGGCATAGACGGGAGGGCTCGGGCCCTCCCGGTCACGGACCTGTCGGCTCGAACAGGCCTTCTCAGGCCTTCTTCTCGGCCGTCTTCTTCGCGTCCGGAGCGTTCGGGTCGTATCCCGCCGGGTGGATCGGGAACGACGGCGTGCCGAGGCGGCGGCGCTCGCGCTTGTTGCGCTTACCGATCCTGGCCCGCTTGCGCCTGCGAATGCGCTGGAACTGCTGCGTCGACGAAACCATCGCGAAGATCCTCTCTGTCGCTGGGCCCGGTCCCGAAGCCCAGGGCCGCGCACCATGGCGAAACTGCGTGGATCTGTCAAGGCGCCGCCGCCCGCAGCGGGGATCGAGCGGGGCGGCCAAGTGCGCGAAAGGACTCGCCGGCCGGGAGGGCCGCGCCCCACGCCGCTAGAACGCCCCGAGCGGGCCGGGCGCCCATCCGATCTCGACGCTCTCGCCGATGCGGGGAGGGGAGAGCGCCTTCAGCCTGCCGTCCCGCCATGCGAGCAAGCGGATGCTCGGATCGTCGAGCGAGCGATCGAAGTGGATCTCGACCTCGGTGGGGCGGCCCGCGTCGACCGCCGTCACGCGATACGTGGCCCCGCACTGGCGGGCTTCGTCGCCCACGCGAAACGGGACGTGCTCCGCGCGGTAGAGCGACTCGAAAGGCCCGCGCAGCATCGGCCCTTCGTTCGGCCGCAGGACGAGGTCGACCTCGCTGGTTCGCGTGATCGTGTGCGTCTGCCGCGACGCGGACATCACGGACCAGCACGACAGCTTCTCGGGCTCCGTCGCCGCGCTCGCCGCCTGCACGTACATCGTGACCTCCGGGTCGGACACGCCGATGACGAACACGCGCGGGCGCCCCGGCCCGATCTCGGCCGAAGCCGCGATGGTCTCCACCTCGCGCGAGATCCGCGCGTTCATGGATGCGTTCCCGAGGCCCATGAGCGGCGCCAGCACGAGGTGGATCACCGCGAGGAGCCCGGCGCCCGCGCGCACCACGACACGACGCCCACCGAGGCCTCGCCGGACGACGACGGCGAGGAGCAACGCGAAGCCGACGTTCGGGACGAGCAGGATGCGCGCCCCGGGGAACCCGCCGAGCGCCGGAAGGAGCGCGAGCGTCGCTCCGACGAGCAGCCACGGCAGCGCCGCGCGTTCGTCGTCGCTCATCGCCGAGACGCAGGCGCGTGCGAGGGCGGCGACGACCGCCACGCCGATCGTCGCGACGACGGCGAGCGGAGCGGCAGGAACGATGTTCGCGACCTCTGCGGGCACGCCGAAGAAGGCATTGGCGAGCATCACCGGGAGCAGGACCGCTGCCTTGGCCGCGAACCGAGCGGGCCCGCTGAAGGGATCGACGTACCCTTCGCAGTCCTTCGCCCCGCCGCCGATGGCGACGTAGAGCACGAGGTAGGCCGCCACCACGGCGAGCGCGGGCGCGAGCGACGGGAGCGAGGAGCGAGCACGCTCGACGAGCGCGGTCTTCGTCCGAACCCGCTCCCCGACCAACGCGAGCGCGACGGGGAAGGCGGCGACGCCGAGCGCGCTCTCTCCTCCGGCGAGCCCGGCGGCCAGCCCCAGCGCGAACAGCCACCTCCCGCGCTTCCGTCCGGGCGTGCCGTCGCGCAGGTACGCGCCGAGCCCGAGAAGGGCCGGGAGCGCGGCGACGATCATGTGCCTGCACGAAATCCACGCATACGGGAAGAAGTGCGCCGCGCTCAGCGCGTAGACGAGCATCGCGAGGTTCGCGGTCGACCTCGAGACGATCGCCCGCAGTACCCAGCCGACGACGGCGACCAGCGCGAGGTACCACGCGATGGAGTGGAGGTGATGGCCGAGCGACGAGGCGCCGAAGAGCCGCTCGTCGAGCGCGAAGAGCAGCCCTGCGAGCGGCCGCACGAGGTGCAGCTTGAACGTCGGGGCCGTCCACCACGGGAAGACGCCCACGGAGACCAGCTCGCGGTTCGCTTCCTCGTCACCGGTGGCGAACCGATAGAGGTCCCATGCCGGCGGCGCGCCGGGAAGCGTCCCCGCGAGCGCGGCGCGAAAGGCGTGGTCGTCGTTGAAGAACCCGAGCTGGATCGAGGGAAGGGCGACGGCGAGCGCGATCGCCACGATGACCCACGGGGCCCGCGGCGACTCGAACATGCGCCGTGCCCCCTCCCGAATCGGCGGCATGCGCGCTCTCTAGGGCCGCTTCGGCGCACCGGCGAGCCCTGACGCGCGCGCGAAGCGCGCGCCCCTGGAGCCTGGAGCCTGGAGCCCGGAGCCTCGAATTCTCAGCGTCGAGGACGCGCGCGAAGCGCGCGCCCCTGGAGCCTGGAGCC